>OGMZ01000112.1_pt1 | contig 60104 bp, 30 predicted proteins | sample 1573361 | NCBI WGS metagenome assembly OGMZ01 (sample SAMEA2581995, study PRJEB24529) | metagenome | biome: Human gut stool | place: China | collected 2011
TACATCATAATGAGCCATATTGAGATGTTTTACATTTTTTAAGAGACACTAGTGAAAACAGGACTATCATGACTATCTGAAGGAATACTATTTTCTACCTCAGGCCAACCATCTTTCCATTGTAACGGATCGAGCATCAATACCCGACCTTCAGGATCGGCAACTTTTACAGCATGATAAAACAGCCAGTCCTGTCCTTTTTTATCAGTTATAACCTCTGAATTGTGCCCCGTTCCAACAAAATTAGTACTACCCTTGATTAATATTTCGTGCTGATTGTCAAGCATTGACCGGCCTTCTTTATTCCAATAGGGTCCCATCAAAGACTCAGACCTTCCAACTACCGTCGTATAAGTACTTTTCAACCCCTCGCAACAACGACCGATTGAAGCAAACAAATAATAATATTTTCCCCTTTTATGGATATAAGTACCTTCGTACGCATCACCTGCAACTCGTAACGGGCGGGTATTTTCTTTCAAAGACAACCCATCATCCGATAACTCTACAGCATAAATTCCATGAAAACTTCCAAAAAACAAGTATTTTTTGCCTCCATCTTCTATGTAAAAAGGATCGATACTATTTCTGACTCCTATTTCATTACTTCGAAAAAGCATCCCATGATCTTCGAACGGTCCTTGAGGAGAATCAGAAGTAGCAACTCCAATTCCACAAGTCCACTCGCCACCCCATGTAGACATTGAGTAATACAAGACATATTTTCCATCAATCAGATTGATATCGGGTGCCCAAAGGCTTCCATTAGGTACAAAATGCGGACGTGTATTATCAGTGAAGGCAGTTCCCTGAAAACTCCAGTCGACTAAGTTTGTAGAACGATAAATCGGCAGATTACGGATATTCTCCGTAGCATAAAGCCAGAAAGTTCCATCAGAGGCACGAATTACGGTAGGATCAGGCAAACTTTCATCTATTATCGGATTGTGATATCTATTTTGTGCCACTCCCCCATATGCCACAAAAGACAAAACAATAGATGCCCATATTTTTGTTTTCATAATAATAAAATTAAAAAATAAGGATCAACAGCATAAAAAGAGATATTTACACTCCTTTTATGCTGTTGTATTAACAACTCTTTTACAAAGATGAGGAAAAGAAACGAGCCTGACACGCAAAAATTATTCAGAAAAGAAAAAAATCTAACCTTTCATTGAAAATTTTATTACATGTCACTTTTAAAGCAATAGTTTCCAGAGCCTAATTCAATTATCCAATTATCCCCTTCACACTGTATACTATGAGCTTTTGCCATTTCTGGTTTTTCGGGATGTAGAGATAAAGGAATATACAACGTTGCAGAACAGTTAGCAGGAATAGTAACATTCCACGAAAAACATCCTTCAGTTCGAGTCCAGTTGCTAACAATTTTACCAGATACAGACTGATAAGAAGCATTGACATAGTCCAGTCCGTCCGGGAAACATGGCTTCATTTCAATATGACGGAATCCAACAGATTCTTTTGAATTTTTTATGCCTGCAAGGTTTTCATAATACCATATCAGCAAGTCACCTAGAAGCATAACATGATTAGCCGAGTTCATATCAGGTGCTGCTGTGTCTCCATTCCATAATTCCCAAATTGTAGTAGCTCCTTTTTCAATCATATATCCCCAGCTAGGATAGTCTGTATTAGTCACAATTTTATAAGCAAGATCTTCTCGACCATGTTCTGTCAGTCCCCTCATTAAATGCTGTATTCCTACAACTCCTGTGCTGACATGCCCTTTACAATCTTTTTCAGTCTTTTCGACGACATTATTAAAAACACGTTTTTCGTAACCATCCGGTACTAACCCATAACGAAGAGACAACAAATTTCCCGTAACTGAATTATTTCCATACTGGGCAGTTTCATAATTGAAAAAGCGTTTATTATATGCTTTCTTCAAGGCCTCAGCATGTGTCTTATAATTGTCAATATCTTCCGAATGGCCTGATATCCGAGCAAAATCAATCATTTTATACAACAATCCATAAAATGTAGTACTACCTAAAATCGCCCCATCAGTTTTTCTCATCGGATCTTGAGAGTGAATCAATTCCGGAGCTTCTGGAGGCATACACCAGTCGCCCCACTCATCACGAACCACAAGTCCGTCTTTCATTGAGTTCTTGTAAATATACTCTACCCAGCGTTTCATTGAATCATAATGTTTTACGATAGCAGTAGCATCTCCATAATGACGATACAGCATTTCGGCTGCTAAGATATAAACAGACGGCCATGTCACATCTCCTGCATAAATAGTCCAAAAACGAGGAGATACGGCTGAAATTACACCATCCTCACGTTGGGATTCTTCTATATCCTGCAACCATTTGCGGTATAACAACGCATTATCAAATACAAAACTTTCCCCCCAGCAGCCGGTTGCACGATCACCAAGCCATCCATGGCGTTCATCCCGTTGAGGACAGTCTGTCGGCATATTATGATAGTTTCCTCTAATGCCCCAATAAGCATTTTTGAAAATCTGATTGATAATAAAATCTGAAGTTTCGAAATGTCCTGTCTGCTGCATTCTGTCATACATAACCTCACCAACAAAATCTTTGATATCAGGATCTCCTTCCACACCATCGATTTCAACATAGCGGAAACCATGATAAACAAAAACTGGTGCCCAAGAAAAATAGCCATCAACAGAAGGAGTAAAAATATCGGTAGCTTTCGCCGAACGTAAATTAGCTACATACAATGTACTATCAGGATTAATGATTTCAGCAAAACGCATAACAACTTTTTGCCCTGCTTTTCCTTTAAAAGATGCTTTCAGTCTGCCTACCATATTCTGTCCCATATCTATCAAGACTTTTCCTGATGCCAGTCGGGTAACCGATGACGGATGAATGCGTTCCATAATGGCAACTGACGGAGATGGCTGGGCTAACAATCGTTTGCATGGAACGGACATTATATCCACGTTCTTCCATGTAGAATCATCATATCCGCTCAAGTTCCACCCGGGCAATTCTTTCTTCATATCATACTCTTCTCCATCGAACTCATTATTTGCGACAATAGGTCCTTTCGATGTAACTTTCCAGGTTTCATCCGAAGCTATGATTTTCTTGCTACCATCAGTGTATTCTATTTCTAGTTGCGCCAATAAGCGAGGCAGACCAAATCCTTCCATTCCACTTCCTCTCACCCAAAAATATCGTCCATTACCGAGGATAACTCCTAAGGCATTATCCCCTTCCTGCAATAAATCAGTAACATCATACGTATTATAATATACTGTTTCAGAATAAAATGTAATGGAAGGAGTAAGTAAATCTTCACTCACACTTTTCCCATTCAGAAAAGCCTGATAATATCCTAATCCACTAATATAAAGCGTTGCACGATCGATATGAGACGAAGCCTGAAAGTCTTTTCGCAAATATCTGGCAGCCAACCGTGTATGAAGTTCCGTCTGTGACTCTCCTGAATTTGACATTGCATTTTCACCAATCCATTCAGCATGCCAGTCTTCGGCATGCAACATTCCAGTAGAAAATCGTTGAATCGCACTCCAACTACTCATTCCATGATTTGTCTGCACACGAACTCTCCAATAATATTCTTCGCATGACTGCATTGGCAATCCTTCATACTCAATCTGCATTTTATCCGATTGAACCAAACCTGATTTCCAAATAAGATTATCACCACGTTTAAGGTCACGCAAATCAGCAGCTAACTGAATTTCGTACCCTATTTGTTTTACATCTTTTACATCAGATGCCAGCTGCCATGAAAAATGAGGATTTTTAAGATCTATTCCTAAAGGATTCTCCTGCATTTCAACTCGAGGGTATACCACCGATATCTTTTTGGCCATACATAAAGAACAGCCCACAAACAAGAATAAAAACAGTATTTGAAATTTCTTCTTCATAAATATTATCGAATATCAAGATTAACAATATATTATAATGAAAAAAGTATTTTTCAAACAATAAAGTCTGTATAAACTCCATGATAAGTTATCAAAACAGAATTTATACAGACTTTTTTAAGAATAACAGATGAGATTATTTTACCAACATTTTATCCATCAGGACTTTCATCCAGTATCCACCTATTACAGAACGAGCACGGAATCCTACCCATTCTCCGCTATCTGTATGATGCCAGTCACTGATAGGAACACGAGAAGGAGTTTCATTGATATATTTATACAAAGGATCTACAAACTTCTGGAAAGTTTCCATATCAGAAGCCATTGCAGCAGTCCACATAATCCAGTCGGACTTAGTATATTCCTTACGGCTATCCAAAGGCAGACCAAAAGCATTTTGTTTTGTCAGATAATAGTTGATTTCCTTATCGATAACACCTGGGAAAATATTCAATCCCCACATTTTATCCCAAACCATATTATATTTCTGACTCCAAGTATTAGCACGGTCGAAAGCTAAACGGTAATGATCGTTTTCTCCTGCCATTTCCATCCATTTCTGAGCCATCTTCTTTGCTTTTTCTGCATACTCGTCTGCCACATTGTTCAGGCCCAGCATCTTAGCCATTTCACTATATCCGGCAACTCCCATAATAGCTTTTACAGAAAGATTGGCATTATGTGCCCAATGTCCTGCAAAGTCATCTGTACAAAGCTGGTTTTCCGGATCCTGACCATATTCAACCAAATAATCAGTCCAGATAGTAAGTAAATCCCAGTACTTTTTAGCATAATTTGCGTTACCTTCAGCTTTAGCTATAGCAGCAGCCAGAATAACCATATTACCACCTTCTTCTATCGGCATATCACCTCCGTAAACCTGACCATTAGCAATAGGATAAGTTCCTAAATCATGAGCAGGGAAAGGTTTATTCCATCTGCCAGTTGCACTATATTCGAAAATACTTGTCATCATTGCTTTTTGCAAATCAGGATTATAAGCAAGGAACAAAGGAGCAGAAGGATATGTTAAATCTACAGTATTAATACATCCATTACTGTTGTTTTCTTTAGAGAAGAACATTAAATTACCTTCTTTGTCGGTAAACAATTTATGAGCAGCCATTACCTGACGATATGAAGCAGCACAAATTTCAGCATATTTTTTACCTCCAGCTTTCTCTGCATCTTTCATGATCATAGCATCAAAATCACGGCAACGTTCCATTACATTCTGATAATTTTGTTTTGCACGTTCAAACGCATCAAAAATAGAAACCTTGCCATCATGTTTCCAATATGCCATACGACGTTCATACATGTATTCGATTGAATATACGTCATCGTATCCGATCATCATGAAGCCACTCTTTCCTGTAGATGAAACATTTCCCAGATCTTCAGAATAAGCCATAGCCGGCATTTCATCGGCATTACGCGTAACTACCTCATTTTGTCCAGGCATCAATTCACCTTTACTTGCAAAAACAGCCTTCATGTCGACATAGTCGCCCAAACTCACAGAAGTATTGGCACCATTATTACCTGCCAAATAAGCATATCCCCAGTCTATGCAAATCAAATCGCCTTTACGACCTGTAATAGGCTGATCGATACTACCAGCCTGCACATAACTGATTCCGTTTTTCTTAATAACTTGTGCTCTGGTTGGCTGAGTCATCTCATTAATAGTAAGCTGTGGAGTTGTCTCAATATAAACTTGAACATCATGATTTTTCTTATCAGTAGATGTGGCTTGATAAGAGATATAGTTGATAGGAGTAGAAATCAAATCAAGATCATCAATCAACATAGGAGCAGTAAATACAACATCCAGCTCTACCGGTCCACATGTAAAAGTATAATAAGTCTGAGTTGGCAATACGTCTACCGACTTTTGTATAGCGATATTTTCAAATCCGGCTGTTTCTTTATTAGTTGTATATAATCCAAAATCGACATACGCTCCTCCGGTTGTATTATGGCAATGTGCAGCGATGACATTCTTTCCTTCGCGCATTTTAGCACGTACCTTGTCTGATAATTCCAAAACAACATTATTCTTCCATGAATAATCGGTAGCAACCAGTTTTTCTCCATTGAGATACAATTCAAAGACATCATCGTGTGAGTATTTAAGATAAATAGGAGTATCTGCCGGAGCATCATTCAAATTAAACTCACGACGTACCCAAATATCTTTCGTATTCCAGCTCGTTCGTACAACAGGCATGTCATTTGTACCGAAAGCTCCCTTTCCTTTTTTCCAGCCTTCGGCATTATAATTCACAGCTGTCCATTCACCTTGAGGTGCATCAAAAGTATAATTACCTTCCCATTCTTCACTTCCGGCCATAGGCAATAAAGATTCAAGTGCCTGTTTTCCCATGAAACGATACACTTTTCCATCTACACGCACAGCACCAATAAGTGATTTTTCATCATTAGTCCAATGTCTGGTTGTACCTTCATTTAACTTATCATAAGGCGACCAAATAGAAAGATAAGGATCAGAAGTTATTAAAGGCACAGAAGGAAGTCTTAAATCTGTTTTTTGTACAGGAGTAAATAAATCTGTTGCCTGAAGCTGGGCAAACAGCCCCATAGCAAACAAGGTTGTAGCTGTAAGTTTCTTCATTGTTTTTACTTATTTTGGTATTAAATTAATTAATGTTCTTGTTTCTAAAAAAACAACCGATTGAATCCACAACCGATTCAAAGTCATTTTGTAAATCTTTCAATCCTATGATGCAAAAGTATGCCGTAATGATAAAAAATAGCGGAAATAATTGTTCAAAAAATAGAATTTACAGTTCAAAACAATTAAATCCGCTATTAAAAAAATTATTTATATGATGATAATGAAAACTTTACCATTCAATAGCTTGATCCTCATCAGGAATCTGAGTATTAATCTTACGTTCAAGAGTCATTGTTCCTTTTACATGATATGGGATTTCTCTACCCTCAACAGATGTATAATCGACAAATGTATATTCAATATTAAATATTACATATCTGTGTTTCAAATAAGGAAGTTCTTCATCCATAATCTCTGCAATGGTATATGCTGCCTGGTCTTTCTTTAACTGCTCTAATTTCAGGTTTTCATTTTTAGTAGACAGTTCAACCATTTTTGTTTCAGGATTAAAGTAAAAGTTTACCTTATAATCTTCACGATTTATCAAGTCCTCTTCCATGGCACCGGCATAAAAGAAAATAGTATTTTCATCTACCACCTGTCCTGTTCGGGTATTTCTCACAATCGGATTGGCTTGATCGTAACTACCATCTTCATTCGAAATAAATGTTTGCAAAGTAGTTGTACTATATGTACCAGAATAATCGTTAAACGGCTTAATGTTCAACAAAGCCTTGGCATAATTCTTACGAGGATGACCAAGATATGTTCCCGGCTCATCTACAACGGTCAGAGGCAAGACCCAGCTTCTAACCATATTAATTCCCGTAAGGTCAAAATCAATAGGCAATGTGATAACAGAAACTCCCTGCGGTACATTTACTGTACCAGGGAAATTATAATGCTCAGGTGTAAGCTGTAAGAAATATAAATCTTCACGACCAAAACGTTCATTATTCAAGATTCCCAACGTATCATTATCTACTTCGACCTTCACATTCAAATCTTTCTCATTAAAGGTTGAACCACTTATGATAACCGGAAGCTGATAGGTAACCTTTCCATCTTTCTTATAGCGAATATAAATATCAGTTACGCCATTAGAACCAATGGGGGCCTTAAACGATACATACTGCTCGTACTGTTCATCTTCCCATTCATTATTGCAGGAAACCCAACAAAATGAAACAAGCAATAGAATAATATAAGAATATATCTTTTTCATTATTTTTCTGTTTATAGTTAATTAATCATTATATGTCCATCCTGGATTCTGAGTCAATAAACGGTTACGTTTTAATTCACTATGACTAATAGGCCAGAAATACATTTTCCGTGAAAAGTTAGTAGGCAACGAAGGTACCACTACCGGAATATGGAACAAATCTTTATACTGCTCTGTCATCAACGTATTGCAGCCATAAATAGGTTGAGATTCTTCTTTTTCTGCATCTTTCCATCGGCGCAAATCATAATATCTATGTCCTTCTCCCATCAGCTCAATCATACGTTCCCGTTTAATTTTTTCCCGGAACAAATCTTTACTTGCATATTCGGCAGCTGTATAGTCCGGAATACCAGCACGGCAACGGATAGGACGAATACCTTTTTTCATTTCATTTATATCACGCTTTATGGTATAAGTCTTGCTTCCATCCCATGACTCTATATTATGTGACCCATCAAGCTCATTTAAAGCCTCAGCATAAATCAATAATATTTCAGCATAGCGAATAGCAGGTTCTGCTTTTCGACGTATTCTACCCATATCTCTATTTTCATGAGTGTCATAAGGGTGTACAAACTTTTTAACGCCAATACCGGTACGCAACCAGAAAGCATTATTATTGTTATATCCATTACCCATACCACGATAATAAAATACCTGCTGATTTCTGTTTGCATCATTCGATTCGTTCAGCAAGAACCAGGTTGATCCATTATAAGCGACTGAAGCATAGAATCGTGGTTCACGCTGCACATATTGTAAAGAAACGCCAATACGATGTTCACCCAATTCCGGATAGTTTTCCTGATTTGTTTCATCAACAAATCCCGTTTCACGTACAGTACCATTAGCACCTCCTATTTCAAGGTCTTTTCCAGGACAATCCGAACCGTCATTCATGTAATAAGCATCACACATTTTTTGAGTCAAACCATGCGTATTCCAACCAGTCGCACTAGTTGGCAATTGGTGTACTACCATTATATCAACTCCTTCTGAAGACTGGTTCTGACCACGTGTAAAAATCAACTCATAATTATCAGAAGCACTTACTTCTCCGTCAAACAATGAGCGATAAGATTCAAACGGATCAATATCCTGCCATCCATCAGGCCAAGTATGCTCAGAAAAATCTCCGTCCTTATACGGTTCAATCGTCACAGGATATCCAACAGAACCAGAAGTACGTCTTCCCAAGTGATAAAGGTCATATCTTCTCCCGTTAGCCTGATTTCCAGGCAATTCCATCACATCAAGAGCAGCAGCTGCAGCTCTTGCCCATTTAGTTTCATCATACTCCTGTGCAATCAGATGTTTTCCATCGAAATTTACCATATCACTGAATTTTTCAGTATCACTCGGATGAGGATTATTAATAGGGCTCGCAGCATACAGCAATACTTTAGCACGTGCAGCCAGAGCTGCTCCTCGAGTAGGACGAGCGATTGCTAAAGGACCTCTCTCCAATGGTAAGTCTTTTGCTGCAATTTGCATTTCTGATGCAATAAAATTAGCCACTTCATCATAGCTGGAGCGTGCTACAGCCAAATCTTCATACTCTTGTGTAAAATCCATACCCTCATCAGGCATAATAGGTATAGGTCCATATTTACGCAACAACAGCCAATAATAATAGGCACGTACAAAACGAGCCTGTGCCTTATAGTCAGCACGTTCTTCTTCTGTAAATTTTGTATTACAATCTATATTATGTATAAAAACTGAAGCTTGGTAGATACCGGTATAGCATTCTCCCCATGGACCTTGTTCCCATCCTTCATCATACTCACCATTCTTCCATTTTTTATATTTATCATCACGGTCACCAAAATACATATCGTCTGCAAAGCAATACATCGTAAAACCCTTACTTGATACATCCGCATTGACACCTATAAGATGTGAGTAAGCATCAGATAACCATCTTTCCGAATAATCACGGTCGGCAAACACTTTTTCAATAGTCATACGATCTCCAAAGTACCGGTCTGCATCCAGTTTATCTTCGCAAGAAGACATTGAGAGCAAAAAAAGTGCAGAATATAATAGATATTTATTTTTCATAAGACAAGATTAAATATTAACAGTTAAACCAAATGTTAAGCTTCTAGACAATGGATATTCTGTACCTGTTGAGCTATGCAATTCCGGATCCCAAAGTTTAAACTTAGAGAATGTCAGAATATTGCTTCCACGGAAGAATACACGTATATTATTGAACATGATTTTATTTACAATCTGCTTGGGAAGTGTATAACCAAACTCCAATGTCTTCAAACGCAAATATGAACCGTCACGCAACCAGAATGTAGAAGCACGGTAGTTATTACTGTTTCCTCCAAATGACAAACGCGGATATTCTGCATTCGGGTTTTCTGTTGCAGGATTACCTGATATGTCAGCAGAAATCCAGCGGTCAGATTCGGCTACATCCTTCAGCACATTACCCCATTCACCTGAACTGAATGCATAGACAGTAGGACCATCAATAAAGAATGAACTCTTTCCTGCACCCTGGAAGTGAACGTTCAAGTCAAATCCTTTCCATGTACCAGAAATACCAAAACCATAAATCATATTCGGTCTGGTAGTAGCTCCAATAGCTACACGGTCGCCATCATTTACTACACCATCACCATTTACATCCTTATATTTAATATCTCCCGGCTGTACGGTTCCAAATTCCTGTTTCGGGCTATTACGAATATCATCATAATCCTTGAAAAGTCCCAAAGCTATCAATCCTTTAGCCTGATCTACTCGATAACCTTCTTCCATCTGGTATGGATATACATTGTTTTCTTCATCTTTTTCCAGAACAGTATTCTTGCTATATGTGATATTACCTCGTACAGTTATATCAACTTTTCCTATTTTCTGGCGATATGCAAAATTACCATCAAAACCTTCAGACAATACGCTACCAACATTTGCTCTTGGAGTGATACCCGAAAGACCAATAATAGCAGGCAGATATTTACGTTCCATCCAGATTCCATCTCGCTGTTCATGGAAATAATCGACTGTTGCAGTAAACTTATCATTGAAGAGTGAAAGGTCTACACCCACATCATGTTTGGTAGCAACTTCCCAAGTAGCTCCTACAGAAGCTACATCTGTATATTTCAATCCGACATAATTACGATCGTAGGAGTAATCTCCCCACTGATAACTTCCTCCATCACCAATTGTGTAAAGATACGGGAAGCGATATTGAGTACCTCCAATATTTAAATTATCATTACCTACTTTACCCCAAGAGTAACGTAACTTAAACATATTACACCAAGGAGCTATTTTTTTAATCCATGGTTCTTCTGCCACATTCCAAGCTACAGAAAAAGCTGGGAAGAAACCGAATCTATGACCATCGGCAAAGTTTTCAGATCCATTGTATCCAAAATTGAAATCAGCAAAATAACGGAACTTCCAGTTATAACTGAAACGTCCAGCCAATCCCATATGACGTCTGGCTATACCATTCTTAATATCATCACCAATATTTACTGTAGCTACCTGAGTATCATAATTAAACTTAACCAATCCACCAATGTGATGCTCATTAAAGGCACGATCGTAATGTAACTCAGCTTCGAATACTTCTTTACGATTACCCTCAGAAGAACTGCTCTGTGTCATCAGCTGTTCATCCGAAACCTGAGTAAAGACTAAATTTCCATACTCATCACGCTGACGCTGTGCTTTCCACTGTTTAGGCCATTTAATACGGTCAATATTCGTTTTATTCCATGTATCAAAGCCAAAGCGTCCAACAAATCTCAATCCTTTAGTGATAAAATCCAACTTCTGCTCCAGCGTGATATTAGTCTGAACTGTATTTTCCCAATGTTCTTTATAACCAGTCTGAGTAGCCAGTACCCATGGGTTAGTCTGTTCTCCCCTTCCATAAGCCGGTACATAACCGTTTGAATACATAACAGGAATACTGATAGGATTCTGATACATCAAAGATTTCCATATATCTCTAGACAATCCAGGTTCATTCCATTTTCTTAATGATCCAGATACACCAACTTTCAACAATGTTGTCTTAGTAATATCAATATCAGTGTTCAATCGATAATTCCATGTTCCTGCATTTGTATTAGTGTTATAGTCCTTCCGGAGAGCTTCATCCGTATTATACATACCATTTTCCTGCAAATAGCTGACAGACACGAAATATCTAGCAGTAGATCCACCACCGTTCAGATTCAAGTTCGCACGATATTGCATAGCTCCGTCACGCAGCAGCATACCCATCCAGTCAACATTCGGATAAAGATCCGGGTCCAGTCCTCTGCGTAAAATTTCCAATTCTCCAGGAGAGTAAATAGGTTCCTGGTTACGAGTAATACGTGCTTCATTCATCATATTTGCATAGGTAATACCATCTACAAATTCAGGTGTAATAGTACGGGTATTATAAGAAGTTTCCACCTTCGCATCAATATTGATTTTACCAGCACCACCATGTTTAGTCGTAATCAATACAACACCATTTGCACCTCGTGAACCATAAATAGCTGTTGCAGAGGCATCCTTCAATACAGAAAAAGATTCAATATCTTCAATATTTACATCATCCAAATCACGCTCAAATCCATCAACCAATACCAAAGCAGACGTATTTGCACCAAATGTAGAGATACCACGTATCCAGAACTCAGAAGTATTTTGTCCCGGCTGACCAGAAGTCTGCATAGCCATAATACCAGGAACATTACCTGCCAAGGCGTTTGACAAGTTTCCGCCCGGAGCTGTTTGAAGTTCCTTTACTCCGACAGTTGTAATAGCACCGGTAACACTGATTTTTTTCTGTGCACCAGTACCTGTAATAACGACTTCATCGATAACATTATTCGAAGATTCCTTCATCTGGACATTTACCACTTTCATGTTTTCCTTGATCAATACCTTATAAGTATCAAATCCAATATATGAAAACAACAAAGTGCTATATGCATCTATTTCAATCCGATAACGACCATCAATATCGGTAATTGTACCCAGTCCGGGAGCATCTTTTACTGTTACGTTTACACCTATCAGCGGCTCTTTATTTGAATCAACAACTGTTCCCGATACGATAACTTTTTCAGCCCAAACAGTTGTAGCGGTGAAGAACACCAAAAGAAATGTGATAATATTTTTCATTTTATCCGTGTTTTTCATTTATTACTTACTGTATTCTCTGCACTAATCTCCTCTTCATCCGACTCATGTGCACTATCTTCATCCTCCATAGCAATTTTACGGATAATATGATTATCCATATCCCCCACATAAAACACATTATTTTGCTCATCGTATGCCAATCCACGAGGATTATTGAAACGGGCCTCACCACGTAGTGTTCCATCTACATATCCCCTAGCTTCATTATTAAGGTTTGCACTACCACGACCTGCATACGTTGTAACAACACCTTCCGGAGTTAACACACGAACACAATGGTTACCTGAATCTGTAAAATAGAAATCATATACGTCACTCTTATTAGCTTTTACATACTCCGGATTTTTAACAAAGACACCTTGATAAGGAGAGTTCAAACGAGCGTTAGCTCCTACACCATCTACCCATGCACTCTGACCTACTCCACCAGCTATAAGGTAAGGAACACCGAATGTTTTTTTCGCTTTGTCATAATTCATACGCATGATATAATGACGATTGATTACAACAAGATAAGCATAGTCCCCACTAGGATGAATCACAATATTAAATTCCCATTCATTATCTTGAATAGTAGTAATATATTCGCGATGTGCCATACAGTTTTCAGGTCCTACTCCCCATTTATGATAGTCGAAACGATAAAGTACACCTTTCGAGAAATTATTATAATACATTTCATGGTTAACCGGATGAATTGCTACTCCGTTACACTGTCTTCCGGCAGCTAACACCCCAGCATTTCTAAATTCTCCGTTTCCATTTTTTGTAACATAAATCGCACTCTTACGATCCTTGTCATTATCGCCGCCGCCGCCATCATCACTGGCTACTATCAATGTATCACCATCCGCAGTCCACGAAAGGGTTCTCATACGACGAATACCAGCTTCACCGGTCGTCAAACCTGTACGAACAACCTTCTCGTCTAAATCAAAAATACGAATTGGTTTTCCGTTATCCTGCGACATATAAAGTTCTGTTGAATCATTCGGATTAAACGAGAACCATGTAGGTTCTTGTACACCATAATAATTTATAAATGATTCATCAAAAGCTCCATCTACCACATCATATTTACCATCATCACGCACTTTTCCATACAGCGTACTGACCATCATTTCTCTATTATAGTGAAATTTCTCAGAAGCTGTAGCTGTTTGATCACCAACCGTAACGGATACAGTTCCTTCATAACTTTTTGCAGGAACCATACAGTAGATAAAGTTACTTTTCGCACTTATCAATACAGCCTTTTTGCCGCCAATGAAAACCTTAACCAAGGATGTATCCGTTCCAAAGTTCTCACCTTCAATAACCATCTGTGTCTTTACCGCTCCCGAATCTGGAGTAAAACCTGTAATCGCAACAGGAAGACTTGGATCATAAGGGATATTCCCTTCTTCTGATATGCTATCTTTACATGCCGATAGCCCCAGAATAAAACTCAGTATCCAATAGATACCACCATGTTTTACATGCATCAAGTTTTTCATAAAACATTAAATAAAAAGTTTAAATCATAAATTAAATTTAAGATTGTAAAAATCAATCAACACAAAAGTAATTTGAGGTATATAATACAAGGAAAAATATCTATTCAAAAAAAGAAAGAAACTATCCAGAATAGTATTTCACATTTTATAAATCACTAATATTCATCATTATAAACAAGAAACAAGTACATAAAAAGAAAATCCGCTTCTATGAATAACAGAAACGGATTCAATTCAAAAAATATCTTTTTTAATAAATAAAAATTCTGCGTAACAACACTTAATTCTACCTCCAGCCCACCCGTTATACCCTATACTACAACTATATCACGAATCAATATACAACTTTTTATCGCTGAAAATTTACTGCGTATTTTTTAGCACCTAATTTTAAAAGTCATCTCTTCTAGCTTTAATCCTGTTACAAAGAAAATAAACTTCTATTTTGAGCAGACCAAACCCTTCCCTTAAAAACGTCCCCCTTTCAGCTTCGCATCACAAAGCCGAAAGAGGGAAGAACATATTTATCTGCAAAGATTAACTAAAAACTTATTTCAATTCAAATACGGTTTTCGACTTTATATCTTCCGCAGAAGCAGCTATAACAGCCTCAAATTTTCCAGGTTCTGCAATCCATTTATGCTGCTTGTCATCAAAAAAGCTCAAAGACGATTTGTCTATTGTAAAAGAAACTGTTTTAGTTTCTCCAGCAGCCAGTTTGACTTTACAGAAACCTTTTAATTCTTTTTCCGGACGAGAAAGTGAGCTCTTTTTATCACAAATATAAAGCTGAACGATTTCTGCTCCTTCTCTCTTGCCTACATTGGTAACAGGGACTGTCAGCACAATTTTTCCATTCTGAGTCATTTCTTTAGAATCCAGCGTAACCTTGCCGTACTCAAACTGAGTATAACTTAATCCATGTCCAAAGGCAAACAAAGGCTTAATATTTTCCTTATCGAGCCAACGGTAACCCACAAAAATACCTTCATTGTATTTCGCATCCCAGATATTCTCGTTCTCTCTCTTTACACCAGGATATTCACCCAATTTATGAGCTCCAACATCTTCCAGACAAACAGGGAAGGTAAAAGGAAGTTTACCTGAAGGATTGACATCTCCCAAAAGGACAGATGCTATGGCGCTTCCGGCTTCACTGCCTAAAAACCATGCCTGAACAATAGACGGCACAGATTTCACCCAAGGCATAGCAACGGCATTACCCGATATGTTTACGACAATCAAGTTTTTGTTCACTTTTGACAAAGCTTCTATCAGCTGATCTTGTCCATAGGGCAATCCCAGCTGTGCACGGTCTGCATCTTCACAATCCTGTCCTGCACTTTTATTTAAACCACCAAAGAAGATTACATAATCGCATTCTTTTGCCAGGCTGACAGCCTCAGCAATCAGTTCTTCCGACGAACGGTTATCTGACAAATCCTGTCCTGTAACAACTCCGTTGTATTCGCCACTGGCATCTCCGACATATCCTCTTGCAAAAAGAACTTCTGCCTTGCCGGCAACTCTCTTTTTCAAGCCATCGAGCGGTGAAATTTCATGTTTTACCTTCAAAGAAGAGCTACCTCCGCCAACGGTCATCATCTTCAATGCATTCTCGCCAATTACTGCAATTTTTGCAGCTTTATTCAAATCAATCGGAAGCACATTTCCTTTATTCTGAAGCAACACGATACCTTCTTCTGCAATGGTACGGGCCGCATCAAAATGTTCAGGACTTCCCATAGATCCGAAAGGACGATTGCGGTTCATTGTCGTACGGAATGAAAGACGAAGGATGCGACGAACTTTCTCGTCCAGCTCTTTGGTTGTATATTTACCCGATTTAATTTTATCCAGATAAGCTTTAGCCAGATAATAATTGTCATAAGCATTACTTGCTCCGTTCGACAGTCCGTTGGTCCAACTTCCGAACTCTAAGTCCAAACCGTTAGTAATGGCCTCGTCAGTATCGTGAGTACCACCCCAGTCGCTGACAACAACTCCGTCAAATCCCCATTCACCTTTCAATATATCATTCAGAAGATATTGATTATGGCAGCAATGCTGGTCTTTATAAAGATTATACGCTCCCATGATACTCCATGCATGACCTTCTTGTACCGCAGCTTTAAAGGCAGGCAGATAAACCTCATACAAAGCTCTGTCATCGACAATCACATTGGTTGTATGGCGATTGACTTCATGATTATTCAGAGCATAATGCTTTACACAGGCAGCAACGCCATTACTTTGAACCCCTTGTACATAAGGAACCACCATCTTGCTGCTAAGATAAGGATCTTCTCCCATATATTCAAAGTTACGTCCATTCAAGGGTGTACGATAAATATTTACGCCCGGTCCTAATAAAATAGTTTTATTTCGATAGCGAGCCTCTTCACCGATACTCTTGCCATACAACAAAGCCATGTCAGGATTCCAGGTCGCAGCCAGACATGTTAATGCCGGAAATGCAACACATGAATCGTTTGTCCATCCGGCCTGATCCCATTCGTCCCACAAAACCTCCGGACGAATACCATGAGGTCCGTCAGTACACCAGAACTCAGGAATACCCAAGCGGGAAACACCGGGAGAACAGAACTTAGACTGAGCATGAATCATAGCAATTTTCTCTTCCAGTGTCATTCTGGACAAGGCATCTTCAACACGTAACTCAACAGGCTTTGTATCATCTAAATAAACAGGTGTATCGACAGACTGCGCCGAAACAGAGGCAAACAGAACAAACGCCAACGCACCTAACAATATTTGTTTTTTCATGATATTAAATGTTTTATGATATTTCAAGAACTATTTCAACTATTGAAAACTAAAACCTAACGAGTGAATATATTCCTTTTGAGGTATGCAATTTTCTTTCTTACAATTCTGAATGAAATCATTCATCGCTTTCCGTACCATCTGCTGATCAGGACGTGCCTTACGAATTTCGGCATAGCTGCCTCTGGGAGATTCAGAAAAGGCAACAATATGATTCCAGTTATCAGGCATCTGGATTCCCATTATACACGAGTCATCCTTTTTCTTATAAGGCCAAAATGTCCATCCTATATTATTTTCTTCCATGACTTTGCAAAAAGATGACTGCCATTCTGAAGTATTATGTCCTATCTCTCCCATATACATAGGTAAATTTACACTATCACGAAAAGCTATGAATTCCTGAATTGCTTCTTTCGTAGGAGCTCCGCCATAACGATGACAGGTATACATCAGTTTATCATCATATTTGGCATCCTTAAACGGCTTAAAGTTGCCATTCCATTGAGAACCTCCCAATAATATGATATGGTTGGTATCGACTTCACGTATTGCCTTGACAGCACGCTTATGCAAAGCTTCCAATTTACCATTCAACTCCTCCATGTTATCGAAATACGGAGCAATCGGCTCATTTATCAGTTCATAACCTAATATTACAGGTTCATTTTTATACCTTTCAGCAATGTTTCTCCAGATATCACAGAATAACTGCTGGCTACGTTCGCTTTCGAATAACCAGGGATAACCATAACTATCGTCAATATTGTCGCCAGTCTGTCCGCCCGGAGCATCGTGCATATCCAAGATCAAATACAATTTATTATCTCTACACCAGTTAACAACACTGTCAACACGTGCAAATCCATCTTGTTCCGCTGTCAGTCCCATATAATCTTCATCAGTAAATAGCTTATAATGGAACGGAAGGCGGATTGTATTTGCTCCCAAACCGGCAATAAACTCTATATCACGACGAGTTATATAATTGTCTTTAAACTGTTTCCAAAAATCGGCCGTAAAATCAGGTCCTACCAGTTCACAAAACATCTGGTTAATCATTCTGGCAGAATTGGTATTGGTGAAACCAAACATATATCCTTCAGGATTTAACCAGTTTCCCAAATTAGTACCTTTTATGTGTAAGGTATCTCCATCCGGTTCTATCAGACAGGCACCTTCAACATGTACAAATTTATTCTCATCCAGTTGATTTCCAACTTCCTTTTGAGATTGCTGGCAAGAAAATAAACATCCGGCCAAAGTGAGTGCTATAATCTGTTTTATCATAAAAAAAGCTCCTATATTTATTCTGCGACATTAAACTCAGTTGTCAAGCCTCCCTGACTATCGGAAGCTACCCACAATTTAAAGTCGCCCGGTTCAACTACCTTCTTCATATCTATATTCCAAAAAGCCAATTCTGATACCGGCAAATCAAACATAACCTGCTTAGATTCACCAGGCTGTAAATTGACACGCTGGAAGCGCTTCAACTCTTTCACCGGTCTGGTTACAGAGCCAACTTTATCTTGCACATATAACTGTACAACCTCTGTACCTTCATAACGTCCGGTATTTTTCAATTCAACAGAAACTTTCAATGTATCACTGACCGTCAATTTGCTCGAAACAATCTTCAGATTACCATAACTGAATGTCGTATATGACAAACCATATCCAAATGGGAATAATGGTGTAGAACCTGCATCAAGGAAGAAAGAACGGCATCCCACTGAAGTCTGTCCTGCTTCCATCGGAATTTCATCAAGCAACATTTCTTTCTCCAATGCCGGTCGTCCGGTATTATTGTGAGCATAATACATTGGAAGCTGACCTACCATCTTAGGAAATGTAACAGGTGTTTTTCCGCTTGGATTCACCTTTCCGAACAAGATATCAGCCAAAGCAGGTCCTCCCATTGTACCCGGATGGAAAGCATAAAGTACAGCATCCGATTCTTCTACTTCTTTAGCTATTGTCAGTGGTCGGCCTGCCATAACAACAGTAACAAGAGGTTTTCCTGTCTGTGACAATTTTTCTATCAGTTCCGATTGCAGACCTTGCAAGTTCAAATCGGCCAGAGAATGAGCCTCACCTGATAAAATGGATTCTTCACCTACAAAAGCCAATACGACATCAGCTTGCTTAGCTGCATTGACAGCTTTTGCCAATCCTGTTGTCTGTTTGTCGCGGCTATATGCCAGTGCCGGTTCATAAATAATACGCACCTTATCGCCATATACAGCACGCAATGCAGCCAAAGGAGTCTGCGTATGTGCTTTTTCTCCATCAAACACCCAAGTTCCCATCTGATCATGAGGAGCATCGGCCAAAGGACCAACGACAGCTACAGTATGTACTTCGTCAGCATTTAAAGGCAATGTCTGATTTGTATTTTTCAAAAGAATAACCGACTGTTCTACAGCCTGTTTTGCCTTAGCCAAATGTTCTGGTGAATATTTTACTGATTGTGGAGTAGAAACATAAGGATTTTCAAACAAGCCCAATCGGAATTTTAAGCGCAAGATGTTACGAACCGCCTCATCGATCTGTTTTTCGGATATTTTATTCTCTTTCACCAGATTTTCCAAGTTGCCAGAAAAAGCTCCACTAACCATATCCATATCGACTCCTGCATCAAGTGATTTTTTTGCAGCATCGGCAGCGTCTTTACAAAAGCCATGAGTAATCATTTCGGTAGCAGAAGCCCAATCGGTAACAACCATTCCATCGTACTTCCATTCTTCCCGCAAGACATTCTTTAAAATAAACTTATTACCGGTAGAAGGCACTCCATCATTGTCATTAAAAGATGTCATAAAAGTTGCAGATCCAGCTTTTGCTGCTGCTTCAAAAGGCGGAAGATATACGTTACGCAACAAGCGTTCCGGCAAGAAGGTTGAGTTATAATCTCTTCCACTTTCCGCAGCTCCATATCCTACAAAATGTTTTGCACATGCAGCAATAGAAGTCGGATCATTCAGTGAATCTCCCTGGAAACCTTCAATCATAGCTTTTCCCAATACAGCTGTAAGATAAGGGTCTTCACCACAGCTTTCGGCAATTCTTCCCCAACGTGGATCACGGGATACATCAATCATCGGAGCAAACGTCCATCGTATACCATCGGCAGAAGCCTCAATAGCGGCAACTCTGGCAGACTCACGAACCAGATCCGGGTTAAAAGAAGCAGCCTGTCCTAAACAAATCGGAAAAATTGTTTTATATCCATGAATAACATCACGTGCCATCAGTACGGGAATACCCAGCCGTGACTGCTCTACGGCTGTCTTCTGTATCTTATTTGCGACTTCCGCATTTACAATATTCAGAAACGAACCAACTTTTCCTTCTTTGACCAAAGCATACATTTCTTCCTCACTACCATACGGACTCAGCTGGTTCATTTGGCCGATTTTCTCCTGAAGTGTCATCTTCCCTAACAGATTCTCGACCTTTTTCTCTATCTCATCTTTTCCTGTTTTCTTCTCTCCGGATGAAACACAAGAAAAAAAAGAAAATGTCGCCACCATAAGAGAAGCCGACAGTAAGTATATTTTATTTTTCATAAACAAATTATTTACATTTCAGGAAAGGCATTCCAATGATATAAATCACTGAAAAGCCTTTCCTCATTGTGATTAATATGGATTCTGTGTCAAAGTTCCAGCAGACTTATCGATTTCACTAGACGGTATAGGTAAATACTTTTTGTTATCTTTATAACCACGACTTCCTAAAACCTCATTAGCTTTTCCTGAACGTACCAGATCCCAGAAACGCTTACCTTCACCATACAATTCAAGATGTCTTTCTTCCAAAACATTATCAATATTGGCAACAACCTTATGAGCTCCCAAATTTTCTACAGTAGTACGATAAGCTCTGGCTCTTACCTGATCCAGATAATTTTGTGCCTCGGCAGTATCGCCTCCAGTACACAATATCAGTTCGGCTGCATTCAATAATGTTTCAGCATAACGGTATACACGTAAGTTATTTCTATAATTCAAGTCCTTGTCACCCGTACACTGACTATTTCCACCCTGGCGAGGTAAATATTTCAACAAGAAATAACCAGTATCTTCATAGCGCGGTGTATACGAAGCATTCGGATGAGTTTCTTGATATTTTGCAAAATTCAAAATACCGCCGTCCTTACGCTGGTCATCATCGTCATAAGAATTATACAAGTCCGGATTCACAGTACCAAATCCCCATCCGCCTGCAAACTTTTCATCTTTACATTCGTTTATTCCGATCAGAGTAGGAAGAACTGTACCACCGGCAGCGATCGGATTTCCCCAGCTACGCTGAGCATTCAGATCGTGATAGTTTATTTCCCAAATGGATTCTTCACACCATTCGCCTGCATCTTCCCACATTCCAGCAAAATCATCATGCAGACTATACAACTGAGAAGATATAATAGAGCGCATATCCGACAAGACTTCAGCATAACGGCTTTCATCGTTCTGATACATCACAACTTCTGCTTTCAGCATTTGTGCGACAGCTTTGGTAACTCTTCCTTTCATTGTAATATCAACAGATTCGGGCAAGCGATTTTCTCCCAATGCATAATCCAGATCTTCTATAATTTTCGGATACACTTCATCTGCTGAAATCTGCTCTACCAAATAAGGAGAAGTAGAAGGATTCACGGTATAATAAGGTATGTTTCCCCACAATTTCCACAGCCATGTATAATAATAAGCTCTCAGAAAATGTGCTTCAGCCAAATAACGTTCCTTATTTTCCTGAGATATACCAGGAATACCATCCATTTTTGCCATAACAATATTGGCACGGTTGATTCCTGAATAAAATACACTCCATAAACTACTGCAAACGATTTCGGGAGTAGCTGTAAACTTATGCATGCGATGCCAGTGCTCATTATCTTGCTCTGTTGAACCTCCGGCATAAATATCGTCCGACATAACATCTGCAACCAGATTCAAAGGATTATACTGTCCCAGTCCCCAGTCAGGCCACTGCAAAGGATCGTAAGCAGCAACCAGTGCACTATAAATACGTTCTTCCGAGTTATAATACTCATCCTCGCTTATATTCACGGTAGGATATACTTCCAGAAAAGAATCACTGCAAGAAGCCAAACTCATTAGTGCTAAAGCACCACATATAAAATATTTTTTCATTTTTTCTCAGTTTAAAAGTTAGAAAGTAATATTTGCGCCAACTGTAAATGTCTTGGCCTGAGGATAAACTCCTTTATCAACCCCTAAAGAAGTACCACCTGAAGAAATTTCCGGATCGAAACCATCGTAGCCTGTAATTGTAAACAGGTTTTCAGCTCCAACGTATACACGCAAATTCTGCACAAAGAATTTTGTTGTTACAGCCTTAGGCAAAGTATATCCTAACTGAATATTCTTCAGACGTAAGTATGAACCGTCTTTTATATACAAATCAGAAGACAACCAGTTTCCATTTTCATCATTTTCACTCAAACGAGGATATTTGTTGGAAGTACCTTCTCCGTGCCAGCGGTCTAACATATAAGAAGGCAGGTTAATGCTCTTCAAGTCAATACGGCGAGAACCATCAAAGACATCATTACCGATAGTACCCTGGAAGAAAGCATTCAGGTCGAATCCTCTCCAGTCTAAAGCGATAGAGAATCCTACAGTCCAGTCTGGCATACCTTTACCGATCTTCACACGGTCTGCGTCATCAATCTTTCCATCTCCATTCGCATCAACAAAACGTACATCTCCTGGCTGTGCATTAGGCTGGATTTTCTCTCCCTTTGAATTTACATATGAATTGACTTCATCCCAATTCTGGAAGATACCAGCAGTTTTCTTTCCATAGAAGAACGGGAAAGGTTCTCCGTTTTCGGCACGTGTAATTGTTCCGATATTCTGGATAGCATCATAGTTAGCCCAACCTTCGGCATTACCCAGTTCGATCAGTTTATTTTTCAGGTAAGAAGCATTGGCTCCGAATTTAACATTCAAATCAGAAACCTGGAATCTATAAGACAAATCCATTTCAATACCAGAGTTTTCCATCTTACCCACATTACCCATCGGAGGAGTATCACCAACATAAGCAGGCAACGGCATCTGCATCAGCATACCATCTGTTTTCTTCTTATACCAGTCTACTGTAAAAGTAAGTGCATTACCCAAAAATCCGAAATCCAATCCCAAATCAGTCTGGCTGGTTTCTTCCCATTTCAAATCAGGGTTAGGCAATCCATTAGGTTTAGCTCCTACCACAATAGCTTCATTGCCGTTAGCACCAAAAATATAATTGTTACCACTGTTCATAATGGCTGTATAGCGGAAGGCATCAATACGTTCATTACCATTCTTACCCCAGCTTGCACGTAATTTCATAGAAGTAAGCCATTCAGGACGTTTTTCCATGAATTTTTCATTTGTGATATTCCATCCTAAAGATAATGAAGGGAATACAGCATATTTGTTATTCGGGCCAAAGTTAGATGAACCATCCCGACGTATTGTTGCCTGGAACATGTAGCGTTCAGCATAGTTGTAGCTGACACGAGCAAACATAGATGCCAGTGTTGAAAAAGGCTGAGCTTGTCCTGTAGCTTCCTGATCGGCTTTTGTTCCTTGTCCGAAGTTGATGTTGGCTTTATCAGGATCCAGAGATTGCAAATTGTAGTTCTTTCCCCACAAGGTACGTCCCTGATATTTCTTTGCAGACTGTCCTAATATAACAGATACTGAGTGCTGTCCAAAGGTCTTGTCATACGACAATACATTTTCCAGCTGCCATGTATATCCTCTGTTCATGCCCGACCATGCAGAAGACTGAGTCTGACTGTTGCTCTTTCCCAGATAGTAAGGATATATCCAGCCATCATTTCCCCAGAATGCCAAATCAGCACCATAAGTTGTTTTAAACTTAAGATTGTCCCACAGTTGAAGTTCACCCCAGAAAGAAGCGACGAATTTATCAGAGTTGTTTACATCTCCCGGCAACTCCAATTGAGCCAGCGGATTGGTTATTTCGTTATACGCATCACCAACAATGGTATAAACATTTCCATTTTTATCTTTTATTGCTGTAGGATATTCTTTCAATACAGCTTCAGGATCTTCAGCATACACAGGGAGTGTAGGAGCAATCATCAGCGCACTACCCAACGGACCACCTTTTTCATTGTTTGTATCAACTCCTACTGATTTAATACGAGTATAACCGATATTGGTTCCAATTTTAAATGATGAAAGCCAGTTACGGTTTTTAGTCTGATCGAACAATGTATAATTAGAATTCATACGTAAAGTGAAACGTTCGTAATTTGAACGATCGAAATTACCTCCAACAATACCGTCTTGCTTGAAATATCCTGTTGACAAAAAGTATGAACCTTTATCAGAACCTCCGCTGACACTTATCTGGTGATTCATTATCGGTGCATTAGAGTTGAACAAAGCATCTTGCCAGTCTGTTCCCTCTCCTGCTGCTTCCGGATTGGCATAAGGAGCATCTTTGCCTGAGTTAACAGCCATTTCATTCATCAACGTTTCGTACTCAACTGCATTAAGAACATCTCTCTTTCTCCAAGGATTTTGCCAACCGTATGAGAAGTCATAGCTAATAACAGCTTTTCCTTTGCTTCCTCCTTTTGTAGTAACCAATACTACACCATTGGCAGCACGAGCACCATACACAGCAGCAGAAGCTGCATCCTTCAAGACCTCGATAGATTCTATATCAGAAGGATTCAAATAATCGATACCACCATCAACCGGCATACCGTCAACGATGTAAAGAGGGTCAGAATTGTTTATGGTACCAATACCACGAATACGTACCTTTGCAGCATCACCAGGCTGTCCGGATGCAGAAGTAACCGTTACTCCTGAAGTCTGTCCCTTCAACATATTATCTACACGGGTAGGAGTTACATTTTTCAAATCGTCAGAGCTAACCCGGCTGATAGATGCTGTCACAACACTTTTCTTTTGAATTCCATAACCTACTACAATGACTTCATCCAAAGTTTCGGTGTCTTCTTTTAAAATAAAATTCAAAGGTTGTGTACCTGTTGCCTTTTTCATTTGCGTTACATAACCAATGTACGATACTTCAATTTGAGAACCATCTTCTACATTGGCAATACTAAAATTACCGTCAAAATCGGTTATCACACCATTGGTAGTTCCCTTCACCAAAACGCTGGCTCCAATTACCGGCTCGCCCGATGAATCTTTGACGTTTCCACTTACTGTTATTTGTTGTGCAAACAAATGAACAGAAAAACACAATAAACAACATAGAGACAATACAAACCGAGTAATCTGTACCGGTTGAAAATTGTTCTTCATACTAGCAAATTTTTTAGTTAACATAATAGAATATTTGATTAAAAATTCTGGAAGCAAAATTAGATACTAAAGGACGTTAATCTATTCTAAAGTAAAGTTAACAAGTAAGATCACAAAAAGACAACACGCTGATTATCAATACATATATAAAACCAACAGGTAAACTATACGACTGACATACAGAGTGACTTATACGCCTTTACAAGTCTGAAAAGCAGCTTTCGGGAATGAGATTTACCTCTTCTTCTCATTACAACAGGAAAGAACAAGGTTTTCTAAAACATGAACAGTACAAAAAAACAGACCATAGCACACTACAAAATAGCGTGTACTATGACCTGTTCTCAACCGGAAGAAAAACTTAAATCAAGAAGTTCTCTCCGCTAAAAAAGTCTATTTTGAATTTCCTATTACTTGCCTCCTCTTCCCAACAAGCGAACAGCTTCGGCAAATTTATCTTTAGGTATAATTGCTTTATTTCGCATGCGCAACCTATGATTGTACACTGTTTGAGGAGAACAATGCAAAAAGTCAGCAATCTTGACACTATCATTTATACCCAATCTGACCAATGCATAAATACGAACTTCCGTGTTCAGTTCGCTTGCATCTTTCAATAAAATCTGCTCTTCAGGACGAAGCAAAGAATTTAAATCCGCTACAAAATCAGGATAAACCCGCAAAAAGATAGCATCAAAATTGGCATAAAAGTCTTTAAGTTCGTTTTGAGTCAATGAAGAGTTATCAGTCAATTGTCTTGCCTCTTCAAACTGACCAGTCTTTAGTTTACGGTTAATGTTTTTCCGATACTCATCCAACTTACTGATATAGTTCGAGCAAATAGAGAACACATATCCGATATATTCTTCTTTTACATCATTCGACTCTTGAAGCTTCTGGTTAGCACTTCTAAGCAGTTCATTCAAGTTCTGAAGCTCCTGATTGGCTAAGACCAGCTGTTTATGCATCTGTGAAAGTTCAACAACATGTTGATTAAGAGAGTGATTTGCAGAATCCAGTTCTGTACGCGACTTTCTCAACTTTTTCGTCTGACGATAAAGACCAATCAAGGCCAGTACCAGGATTATCGAGAAAAAAGTAACTACATACAAATAATTTTGCAATGAATTACGCCATCTTATATCACGTTGCTGATAATTAGCATATATCTTATCCAATTCTGTAGATATATTAATGATACGCACCCGGTTGGGATAAAGCAAAGCAGCCTTCAAGCAATAATTCATGTAAGCATACGCGCGGTCAATATCTCCTGCATCATACAATAACGATGAAAGTTCCTGCAACGAAGCAATATCGCGATTGCAGACTCTCAAATCAGCCATTGCCGAATAAATCAGATAAATCATGGTTTTTTCTTTATCTCCTAGCCGCTTATACATATTCGAAAGGCCATAAGCGTTCATTGCATCCAGCCGTGTATTATGATGAGAAGACAATACAACGTTCTCTAAGGCCGAAAACAAGCTATCTTCAGGAGAGAGTTCATTACATGACGCTACACACCACCAATAAAGGGGATCTTTCGGACGGACTAAGGCCAGCATGTGCTTATTGGCATTCTCGAACTCATTATAATATTTATTATTAACCTGCTTCTGGTCGCCCATATATTGCCCTAAATGCGAATACAGGTAAGAACGCTGATAGTAATACGAGAGTTTCAGTCCGTCAGACAAACTGGTAGAATCAACTTTTTCCAGCACTTCACCTGCTTCTTTTAACAATCCTGTTGCAGCAAACATAAAAGAACGGTTTATCAGCCATTCATCCTGCCAGTCCTTCTTTTTAAGTTCGGTAGCAATCTGTATATTACGGTCAACGTATTTCATTGCAGAATCAGCATTGAATACGAAAGATTCGTCATATAGCATTTTATTTATCCAGAATTCCTCTTCAAAATTGGCGGCATTCGATAACTTTTTCTTCAATTGCGCTATTTTAAGCTCTTTCTGCGATGCCAACTCTCCAGTTTGTACTAATATAGAATCGAGTGTAGCAAGAAGCTGCGGAATCTCTTTTTCCACCGATTCCGCATAAATCCATCCAATCCAGTTAACTAGCAGCCAAAATAAAATGTGCTTCCTCATAATATCTTTTATATTAGTGCAAAGTTAACCAAAATTCAGAAAAAAAGATTAAAATCCATTTCGCAATATTTACCGGCCAGGCATAACTTCAACAAAAAAATTTCCTTTACACGCTTACTTCATGACAAACACAAAGCTTACGCATAAAGGAAATTTCCCTGTATAGTATATGTTCAATTATCAGAACAGCTTGCTAGGATATTCTCCAGAGTCGGCAAGAGCCTGCAATTTATCAACTACACCCTGACGGTCGGCTGCATATGTTACTCCAAACCAGCGAGAAGTAGTATCAAGAACTTCTACAGTAGCAGTACCATCGTTGATCAGCTTATTGACCATGAGCGGAATGTAGTATTCAGCTTTAGGCTTATCGATGTTTTCTTTCAGGAAGTCGATGAAATATTCTTCAGAGTAGTTGAAATAGTCAGGAGTGAAGCCCCACATATTCATTGAAACCGGAGTATTATCTTCGATGCCTACCCATTCGCCATTTTCATCTTTATAAGAAACGACACCGTTAATACGCATAATTTCAGTACGTTCTACTACTGTTGTCAGATGTCTGTTTTCGTCGGTAGAACAGATACCGCGAGCTACTGTACCACTTTCACTCAGGGTATTTCCAACACGGAATCCTACCATACAATATGTATTCTTAGCTCCTTCAGGAAGTTCAGACAAGAATTTACCGATTACAGCAAAACTGTCACGTCCGTAGAAGTCGTCAGCATTGATTACGGCAAAAGGTTCACGGATCACTTCCTTACCCATCAACACTGCATGGTTTGTACCCCATGGTTTTACACGTTCAGCCGGACAAGTAAATCCTTCAGGAAGCTTGTCGATGCTTTGAAATACTACTTCTACTGGAATATGGTTTTCGTACTTGCTGATGATTTTCTTACGGAAATCTTCTTCAAAATCTTTTCTGATTACGAATACAATCTTTCCAAATCCGCCACGGATAGCATCAAAAATGGAATAATCCATAATTGTTTCACCATTGGGACCCAGACCGTCAAGCTGTTTCAAACCTCCATAACGACTTCCCATTCCGGCAGCCAGAACAAACAAAGTTGGTTTCATAATATATCTTTTAAAATTAAGTTATAGCACAAAGGTAAAGAATTTATATAAATACAACTAAATAGTTCCAGAACAAAATGAATACTAATTCGGTTATTTTATATAAATTCGCACAAACAATACAGCTTGACTTGGCCTATGAAAAAATATCTGCGATGGACAGGGATCGCCGTAGCATCTCCGTTCATATTATTTATATTGCTATGTATTCTGATATACATACCTCCTATTCAGAATTTTCTGGTAAACACGGCTACACGCTACGCTTCCGAAGCCACAGGTATGCAAATCTCGATAGGAAGAATCTCTCTTTCATTTCCGTTAGATTTGGTAGTAAACAATACCGTAATTATCGACAAGCAGGATACCATACTGAATGCCAAGAAATTAACAGCGAAGATCCAGTTAACTCCCCTGCTGAGAAAGAAAATCGAACTTGACGGTCTGGAGTTGAGCAAGGCATCTGTAAATACGGCAAACCTCATCGAAGGTATGACGCTGAAAGGAAATCTGGGAGAGCTATTCGTATCCTCACATGGCGTAGAGCTCGATCCGGAAACTGCCATTGTCAACACTCTTTCTTTAAAGGATACTCATTTATCCATCTGCATGGCCGATACTACAGCCTCAGATACGACCAGCTCGCAACCGGTTTTCTGGAAAATACAACTGAAAAATGTTGATTTCGAAAACGTTTCGTTTGCCATGCAAATGGCGCTGGATACATTCAGCATGTCAACATCGCTCGAAAAGCTTTCTCTACGGAACGGACTGGTCGACTTGCATAAGTCGGCATACTCGGCAGGTTCACTTAAACTGACAAACGGTAGTGCTTATCTTGATACCAATACACTTCCTGCTGCCGAAGGATTCGATGCATCGCATATCGGCATTACCAACATCAAGCTGGATGTAGATTCTGCCTACTATGCCGGAAATGATATCTATGCCAATATCCGCGACTTCAACTTAAAGGAACGCTCCGGACTGGAAATTGTTTCAACAAAAGGAAAACTGGTATCGGATGCCAAGACACTGAAAGTTCCGTCGTTGCAGATAACAACCCCCGATTCGTATCTCGAATTCAGCGCATCTATGGACTGGGAGGCGACTGATGCTGAAAAAGACGGTATGATCAATGCTCGTCTGATGGCTGACATCGGCAAGAATGATTTACTGAAGGTTATCACCGGAATGCCGGAAGATTTTATAAAAAAATATCCGTCTGCCCCATTGCAGATACGTGCCGGCATAGACGGAAACTTGAAGGAGATTCGTCTTACCACGCTCTCGGCAAGCATTCAGGATGCTTTCCGTGCACAGGCTACGGGAAGTATTACGTTGCCTATGGACAGTCTCCAGAGAAACGGTAACATCAACTTATCGGTAGAAACGGGCAACTTGAACTTTGTAGAAAGTATGCTCAGCGGTGTCGTGCTGCCATATGGCATGAAACTGGAAGGAGAAGCTTCGGTCAACGGCAGTCTGCTCGGAGCAAACATGCAGTTCTTTCCGGGCAAAAAAGCCAATGTTATTTTAAAAGCTGACTATGATTTGCAAAAAGAAGGCTATCTGGTCGACCTGAATATCGACAGTCTCAACATACACGAGTTTATGCCGCATGATTCGATATTCGGACTTTCGACCTCACTGCATGCCGAAGGAAACGGGTTCGACTTTTTCTCTCCGAAAACATCCGCTCTGCTGAAGGGTGAGGTTTCACACTTCCGGTATGGCTCGCTTCTGTTTTCCGGAGTCACACTCGATGCCGGTCTGAAACACTCTCAGGCTTCAATAATGCTGAATGTCAACAACCGGGCAATAGACGTATCGGCCAATTTGCAGGCATTGCTTCAGCCGAATATGATAAAAGCCGACCTGAACACTCATGTACGGCTGTTAGACTGGCAGGCGTTGTCACTTATGAGCACGCCTTTCAGTTCGTCGATGAACATCGAGGTGCATGCACAGACGGATATGAAGCAACGCCACAAAGCACGTGCTACCGTCAGCGGTATACAGCTCGTAACAGCCGAAAGAAACTTCAGGACCAAAGACCTGCATGCCGGTTTCGATATGGCTACCGATTCGGTAAGGGGATATGTCAATGCAGGCGATTTGACTTTCCTGTTCAAATCGGCCAACAGCCTCGACAAGTTTATGAGCAAGAGCGACCTGGTAGCCAAGGAGTTTGGAGAGCAGTGGAAGAAAAAACACATAAATCAGCGCCTGATCAGAGAAATGCTGCCTTCGGCACAGTTGAAAGTATTCTCCGGATCAGACAATCCGGTGGCCAACTTCCTGGCTTCACAGCATGTAAACTACAATCGTCTGCGGGCCAGCTTCAGCACTTCGCCGGAAGACGGATTAAACGGTTCCATCGACTTGTACGGCTTGCGGACCGATAGTCTTCAACTGGATACGATTTACTTCAAGACGTTGCAAGACTCTGTGCAGGTGAAATTCTACAGTGGTGTAAAGGCTCTTGCCAACAAACGTCAGGAAGCCTTCGACATTTCACTGAACGGATATATCGGATCTACCGATGCACAACTGGCAATAGGTTACCTGAACGGTAAAAGAGAAACCGGAGTTGATCTCGGTCTGAAGGCACAGCTACGTCCCAACGGCATCAGCATGCACATCACTCCGGACAATCCTACTCTGGTATATCGTCCGTTTAAGGTGAACCACGGCAACTATATCTATCTGAGTGACGAGGGACGTATCCATGCCGACGTCAAGATATACGATGAGAATCATTCCGGATTATCCTTATATTCTACTCCGGATTCTCTCGTACAGCAGGATCTTACCGTAGCTCTCAACCAGATAGACATAGCTGAGTTCCGGCGCATCATCCCATATATGCCCGACATAGCCGGCTTTATCAACGCCGAGGCACACTATATACAAAGCGAGTCGAGCATGCAAGTTGCAACCGACATAGGAATCAACAACCTTGCCTACAACAAACAACAGCTGGGCAACTGGGAAATGAGTGCCGTATATCTGCCTAAAGAAACAGGAGAACACAGCATAGACGGCTTCCTGATGCTGAACGATGAAGAAATAATGAGCCTGAACGGAACGTACCTTTCTGCCACGGGGAAAAATGATAAAGATAATCTGACGGCAGATGTGAACCTGCATCATCTGCCGCTGAAGGTAGCCAACGCATTCATTTCCGATGATATAGCCAGGCTGAAAGGCGACCTGGACGGTTCGATTTCCATAGAGGGTTCCACGTCACAGCCCGTTTTGAACGGAGAACTGGAACTTGACAGTGTAATAATCAATATTCCACAGGCTTCACTGAACCTGCAACTCGACAACCGACCGCTGAAGATTGAGAACAGCCGACTAAAATTCGAACGCTTCAACATCTTTACCAAGGGAAAGACACCGTTCAGCATAGACGGTTACGTAGACATGACCGACATGGCTGCTATGGATATAAACCTGAAAATGGAAGCGCATAACTTTGAGCTGATCAATGCCAAACAGACCAAAGAGTCGCTGGTACACGGTAAGATTTATGTCGATGTAAATGCCATGCTGAAAGGACGGCCGGATGCCCTTACCATGAGAGGCAACATGAATATTTTAGGAAGCAGTGATTTCACTTATGTACTGAAAGACTCTCCGCTGACCGTAGAAGACCGCCTGAACGAAACTGTCACGTTTGTGGACTTCAGCGATACGACTCACATAGCCAAGCCTCACATTCCTGCCATGTCGCTGGGAGGTATGGATATTTTGATGACACTTCACATCGACGAGGCTGTGCAGGCACGTGTCAACTTAAATGAAAGCGGAAGCAACTACATGCTGCTGGAAGGTGGAGGCGACTTGTCATTCCAGTATCAGCCCGACGGAAACATGCTGCTCAACGGCCGTTATTCGCTGATAAGCGGAGAAATGAAATACGAAATGCCTATCATCCCGCTGAAGACTTTCTACATTCAGGATGGAAGCTATATCGAATGGACCGGAAACGTTATGAACCCGAATCTGAACATAAAGGCTTCGGAACGGGTGCGTGCGTCGGTTTCTTCCGATGGAGAAAGTACGCGTATGGTAAACTTCAACGTGGGAGTGAATCTGACAAACCGCCTGGAAGATCTGGGCTTTACCTTCACACTCGAAGCTCCCGACGACGGTGCCATGCAGAACGAACTCGCTGCCAAATCGGCCGAAGAGAAAAACAAGCTGGCTGTCACCATGCTGGTTACGGGTATATATATGTCAGAAAGCAATACCGGAGGCAAAGGATTCGACACCAACAGTATGCTGAACTCGTTCCTGCAAAGTGAGATAAACAAGATAGCAGGAAATGCACTGAAAACAATAGATATAAACTTCGGTATGGAAACGACCGATGAAGGCGCAACCGGAAATACCCGTACGGATTATAACTTCCAGTTTGCCAAACGATTCTGGAACAACCGCTTCCAGGTTATCATCGGAGGAAAAATATCTACCGGAAACGATGTACAGCAGCAAGACGAGTCGTTTATCGACAACATTTCGCTGGAATACCGTCTGGACAACAGCGGTACACGCTACATCAAGATTTTCCACGACAAGAATTACGAAAGCATACTCGACGGTGAAGTGATAGAAACAGGAGCCGGTATCGTACTGAGAAAGAAAGTGAGCAAACTAAGCGAACTGTTCATCTTCCGCTCCCGCAAAAAGAAACAGCCCGAACAAACAACAGAAAACTGATTGAAGCATAATTACATATCCATGAAGAAATATAAAACATATCATATCCTGACGCTTCTGCTTGCAGCCATGATGGCTGTATCATGCTCTACAACAAAGCACTTGCCGGAAGGGGAAACCTTGTATCTGGGATTGAAGAAAGTAACCATCAACAACGAAGACAAGAGCAAGGCAGGACAAAAGGCACTTGCCGAAGCGGAAGGAGCTATCAGCATTGCTCCGAACAACGCCATCGTGGTAAAGCCCAATATCCGTTTTCCGATACCTTTCGGACTATGGATATACAATCGCTTTGAAAGGTATGAAAAAGGCTTCGGAAAGTGGATATTCAAAAAACTGGCTGCCAAACCGGTATATGTTTCTACCGTAAATCCAGAAACCCGAATAAAAGTAGCGTCCAATCTGCTGCACGACTACGGGTATTTCGGCGGAAAAGTAACTTACCGGGTAGACAGTACCCGTAACCCGCGGGCTGTAAAACTGAGTTACGACATCGATATGGGAAATCCGTACTACATAGATACCGTGACATACGAAGGATTCAGACCACAAACCGACAGTCTGATTCATGCACATTTCGACGAACGGCTGATACACAGCGGAGATAATTTCGACGTGACGGTCCTGAATCAGGAACGGCAGCGTCTGATAGACCTCTTCCGCAACAACGGATACTACTACGCAAGAAATGAATTCATCACTTTCCTTGCCGATACAATCATGCGCAAAGGGTACGTCAAGTTAAAGATTGTACCCCGGCAAAGTATTCCCGAAGAAGCCCTCCGCACGTATCATATCGGACATACTTCTGTGTACCTGACGGGATATAACGGTGAACAGCCTGACGACTCACTGAAGCTGCGCAACTTTACCATCTATTACTCCGGAAAGAAGCCGGGCATCCGCTACGGCGTACTGCGCAAGCGTTTCCTGTACCGTAAGGGAGAAGTCTATTCGCAGACCAGACAGAACTATACCCAGGAAGCTCTGGCACGACTGGGTGTGTTCAAGTTCAGCGAGTTTCAATATACTCCCCGTACAGGAGTAGAAAAAGATACACTCGACGTACGCGTGAATGCCATGTTCGACTTGCCCTACAACAGTGAGCTGGAGCTTAACGTCACTACCAAGAGTACCAAGCAGACCGGTCCCGGAGCCATATTCAACCTGTCGCGCAAAAACTTCCGCCGCATGGGAGCCTCACTCAATCTGGAACTGAAAGGTTCATACGAATGGCAGACCAGCTCAACCGTCGACGGCGACAAGTCTGTCATGAACTCTTACGAACTGGGAGCAGCCCTGTCACTGGAGTTCCCTCGCCTTGTACTTCCATGGGTACGCGACCGCATTGACCCGTTCCGCTTCCCGTCGCAAACGAACTTCAAGATTTATGCCGAACAGGTAAACCGTGCCCGATACTTCAAGATGCTGTCTTTCGGAGGAACCGTTTTGTACAGTTTCCGCCCGTCAAGAAGCATGAAACATACCGTAACACCACTCCATCTGGCGTTCAACCATTTGCAGCACCGTACGGCTACATTCGACTCGATTGCACAGGCCAACCCCATGCTGTTTCACAGTCTGGACGACCAGTTCATCCCTTCGGTCACCTATACCTTTACCTACGATGATTCATGGCGTCACCGCCGGATGCGAATATGGTGGGAAAACTCTTTCAGCTCGGCAGGTAATGTCACCTCACTTATTTATGCAGCCTTCGGCAAGAGTCTGAAAGAAAGAGAAAAGAAATTCCTCGGAACTCCATTTGCACAGTTCCTGAAGTTCTCGAGCGAGATACGACCGCTTTACTACATCAACGACAAGCAGCAGATTGCCGGACGACTGATGGCCGGAGTAATCTGGGCATACGGTAACAAGACCATTGCTCCCTATAACGAACAGTTCTACGTAGGAGGAGCCAACAGCATACGTGCTTTCACGGTACGTTCTATCGGTCCCGGACGCTTTCATCCGGCCGAAAACGCAGCCTATTCGTACGTAGACGAAACGGGAGATATCAAGCTGGAAGCCAACCTGGAGTATCGCTTCCGCATTTTCTCCAACCTTTTCGGAGGCAATCTGAACGGAGCATTGTTTCTCGATGCCGGAAACGTATGGCTGATGCGGAAAGACGAAGCACGTCCCGATGCGCAGTTTACGTTCAACAAGTTCTTCGACAATATTGCATTGGGAACGGGTCTGGGTATCCGATACGATTTGTCTTTCCTTGTACTTCGCCTCGACTGGGGAGTAGCCCTGCACGTACCTTACGAAACAGGAATCTCCAAATACTACAACATACCGAGCTTCAAGGACGGAATGGGCATCCACTTCGCAATCGGTTATCCGTTCTAAAATTAGAACAAACTATATGCAGAATACAGGAAAACCCACTGAATTCTGAAACAATATCCCCAACTTGCTAAATAAGTTGGGGATATTGTTCTTTTATTAACAAAATGTAATATAAATACCTAATTAAAGATAATAGAATTCATAATCTGCCATTCATGACGAGCATCAAGCACAAGCACTCCGGCTGAACTTAAATCGATAGGCTCATCTTCACTATAATTCTGCGATTGACTCTTTTCCCCCATCGTATACAAACGATTACGTACAATACTAAAACAAGTTTCTGTATCAATATTATCGAGTTCGGTAATCACAGTACGTCCGTTCTCTCCATCAGGCAACGATACCAATGTACGGTCTTCACCTGCAGTTTCGTAATTACGTAAAATAATATCCCAATACTTTATCACTCTTCCTTCCGCATCAAGCATCTGCATTTGGAAAGTAGGTATTCCTTCTTCCACATCTCGCTGCGTCATAACAACCGAAACCCAAAAGCTATCACCGAACACCGTACCCCTCGGTAATGAAATCGTCCCCTTAGGATAGGCTTCCTCATCAGTCCGCCAGTTCGTATCGGCACTATCCAGATAACCATCACCATTCATATCCAGCGGCAACTGCACATTCTCTGTATTACCTGGAAACCACTTGCACAAATCAACCTCATATACAGAAAACGCATTGTTCACTGCCGATCCTGCCAGTGCACAGTCATAATCCATACGCGGATTCATGCCGTTTATCACATTATCCTTATGAAAATCGAAAGCATCGTCCACACTTCTGAATCCTCCGAAGATAATAGTCTGATTACGTTTGGTCGCAACTAGCCGCAGCTTAGCCACACTACTGCCGTTTACCTGCACCGGCACACGGGTAAAATAGCCGAACGTACCCGCTACCTGCCGGCGAGCTACCATCAGTCCATGCTGTGCCTCTGCTTCAGCACTCAGCTTGGAAAGAATCACTCCATTTTCCACCCAAAAAATTTCTGCACCTGCAAAAACTTCTTCAGCATACCCTCCATTAGGGATAGTTACGGTTTCAGTCTGATTGTAATAATCTCCTACTTCTACACCTTTAAACGGCTCATAGCCTCCGTAAGTTCCGCTTTGGTAACCAATTACATATGCCATGTAATTCTTTCCTTCCTCCAGACACTCACTGCCGGTAAGCGTAATCGTGGCATACCGTCCCTGTCCGTCTTCCGTACTCCAGGGATAGCTTGCTTTGTTATCCGGATTACTCCAGTTTTCAATCGTCTTTTTATATACCACCTTTGCCGGGCTCTGATACTCCACAATCAGTATACTGAGCTTGTCGAACGTCTGCGTAGGTGTAACGCTCGAAATAGGACGGCGTGATGTGACAGTAGCCGGATTCACCCCTTCTCCACCTTCAAAAAGCTCGCCCACACTTTCTACCGCTACAGTAAACGTCTGCTGCAGTGGCTTCCCATTCTGTCCTTCTGCATCAAGCGACGACGAATCGCTGCAGGCAGAAAGAAGCATCAGGACGATGCCTGACATATAAATCAATCTAGTATATTTCATAAGTTAATCATCCAATCAAGAAACTTCATACCCTTGTAACTACCTTACACAGTGCCAATTGTTATTGCAACACGCCAGAACAGTCTATAGGTTTTGACGGAATCCCCAGACAATAAAAATGATTTGCCTCAATCGGGAAAAGATACTTGTCGAGGTCGTCGATAATACCTGTGCCTATATCAGTTTCGTCTTCGAAATCAAGCCCGTCGCTATTTTGCCAAGGCTTTATCAACCGTACCTTTTTGCTGGAACCTACAATACCGGTCATGGAGGTAGTAACAAACTCCGCTACAAGCGTATAGTCGTACAGCTCCCTGTCTGGGATATTGACAGGCAGCATAAATGCCGTCAGGGAACATTTGTAAGCATAATCAGAAACGACTCCCGTACTAGATCCCGGAAGATATAAATCATCCTCTGTAAAGGTCTTATCCATCAGCACCCTGCCCTCTTCGTTGAAAGAAACATTCCCATAAGGGCTGGTAATGAAATCTGTAATTATCTTATCCGTTTCACTTTCTTGGGGGGCACTGGGCAATAGTTTCACTTGTGTATTCTGCGAATTATAAAGCAATATTCTCACGCGCTCTACTTCCAGCGGAATCTGATCCAGGCAAACCTGCAGACCTGCGACTCTGCGCCACAAATTAATCTCACCAATATTCTTGTCACTCTCCGATGCTGGCTTGAAATCTACGTACCCCGTAAAGAATTCCGAATGTGCCATATCAGTCGGAGTTTTACCTTCTTGAAGTGTAATCGGATCAATCAGCTTACTGCCTGTCTGAATAGACTCAGGCAAGCCATAGGTTTCTTTCGAGTTCATCCCGTCATAGTCTGGCATATTATCTTGCCCTGTCGCTCCATCTACACCTACCGCTACCAGCCGGTAAGTTTTTCCGACTACAAATGTATAGGCAAACGTATACTGAATTGCTGCTGTTTCAGTCGGAAGCGAATTAAAGTGTTCTCTCCATCCCACATTAAAGCGGGCTTTACACTCACCATCGGTCCCAGCTTCGTCCATCTCGTAAATATAGAGATATACATCCGTAACGTGCTGCACACCACGAATATTATTTTCATAATCTCCATCATAAACCGGCAAGGAAGTACGGGTCTGCAAGTCACTCTGAGCCGCAATGGTAACCGTTACTCCCTCAACAGTCTGTACCGGTTCATTCTCCTTGCTGCATGAGGCTCCCAGCAGGAGGAAGCCACACACAGTCAGGGCACAAGATACAGCATGTATGAATTGTTTCATTTTCATAACCTACTTTCCTTTCATTCTTTTACGAGATAGAAACGTCCGTCATTACTCTTCATCGCACCTGCATTTACTGTAAGCGAAGTACCATCCAGCAGGTAGCGCTTTCCTGTCTGCTTGTCAACCAGTGTCCATCCCTTCCAGTTGCTGCCATAGTCCAAAGTGAATTCTGTCTGTTGCGAACCGTCCTTTACCATGAATCCTAAACCCACACGAGTTGCATTACTCATTTTCTGAATATCGAGCGCACGCTTGTCGGCTACGGTATACACCTTTACCTTCGGCATAAAGTCCTCGTCAATCAGTGAAACAATATCCTCCTTCGCATTGTATGCATCTGATGCTCCGGCACTGCGAATCAGCGAACAAGAACTTACAGAGTTACCCGATACAGCCGAGATTTTCATTTCGCCTGCTGTCGGAACAGAAGCACTGCGGGAACTTCTGGTTGCGGTACTTGCAGAAGGCTGTACAAACATATCCGAGGTATAAGTTATATTAACATTGTCTGAAGTATAACCTTCTAACGCCTCTACATAAAATGCCTGCAACGGTGCAATGGTGTTGCTCTGTTCTCCAGCTACATCAAAGCTTAAATCTCCGTTTTTACCTAAGGAAATTCTGACCAATCCCTCTTCTTCTCCGAAAACACTTTCAGAATCTATGATACGGATAGCTTGAACAGACTGTTTATTTTCTGTCAGGAATGTCTTTATATCCAAATAACTCATAAACGGGTTACCTGCCACAAAATAGGTAGCTCCCTGTTCTTCATTCCGCAATTCAAAAGTAAATGAACGACCTGCATTCTCCGGCTTAAACCCACTCTCTTCATAAGCAAATTTTCCATTCATATTTCTTGCCCCTTCCGGCAAAGTTTCTTTTTTAACCCATCTGCCGGAAAGTGTATAATAATTGTACTCGGTATATGCTTTCGGGAAACGAAGACGATAAGAAGTCCCCCAATCATTTCCAACCATCATCTTGATGCCCTGTGCCTGCTCGTACGGCTGAGCCACGGCATTGAATGTACGACTCCAGTCGGCAGTAGCAACTACAGTACCGTTAGAATCAGTTCCAGAAGTTGCAGTTGTAACCGCACGACTGTACATTTTCTGACGTACTATCGGATTGTGTCGCACTTCACGATAAGTATCCTCCTTCAGCGGAGTAAAGTATGCCGGCATCTCAGGCGAAACAAACATATCGCCCGTAATCATGCCGTGAAGTGGAGTAGAAATCATATGATACATACCGCTTTGTACTTCCATTTCCACGTATGCACAGTCATACTCCAGATATTGTGTATTGAGTACAGCTGCTCCAGGTTCGAAATGAATATTCGCACAATAGTTACCGCCATAGAATTTATCTACACTACCCCAAGCATTCAAGTTCGGATAACGTGTGGCTCCTGCAGGAATCACCACATTAGTACATCCCCAAGGAGAACCGTCCGTCCAGTTGCTCCAGTTGTTCCAGTCGGTATCTGACGCATTTCTCTTCCAGGTAGTCTTCAGCGGATGTACCTGAGCACGCAGCCCGTTGTAAGTAGACAATCCCGAAATAGAATAATCGCCTACCGGCAATGACAATTCAAAGAAATAGCCCTTATCATCCTGCTGCAATTCAGCCTTCTGTTCTATCTTCTGTTCGTTGCCGTTATATGGATAGCAGGTAAATGTAAGTTCAGTACCTAATAGCTCAGATTTAGCATCGACAGAGATACGTACATTGCCCAAATAGGTTGTTTTATCCACACAAACATGTTCGGTTATACTCCTGTATGTAATGTCGGTTTCTCCTTGATCATCCGGTTCTTCCGCACAGTCGGGAATACCATTCCCGTTGGCATCCGGACGGATATAGAAACCCGACAGCCAGACTGTTTCGAGCGCATCTGCCAATGAAGGGAACGAAATACGTACTTCATCGTAATCCTGTAAAGGAGTAACCTCCATATAAGCCAGTCCGGCATCGCTTATCACCTCGATGGAAGCCAATCCGCCGGAAGTAGACTCACTTGCTACCGCCTGTCCACCATTGTATGCAGCTATTGTCACATTCTGAAGAACAGACGCATTCAGCACATATCCCGGCGTACGGAGTATGGCACCCAGCGGCTGTCCGCCTCTGATGGAATTAAATTTTACAGCCACGGTAGAACGGCTTATCAGGCTGACTCCAGCTACAATAGAAGCCGCTGTCTGCTGACTGTTGTCGATTACGTACGACAGGTTGTTCATGGTAGCCCCCACACTTGCCGCCGACGAAGATTTTGTTTCCGCATAGTTGATAGTCGCCCCATGCTTCTGTGCCGTGATCATTTCCATACAAGCCTCCGATGTCCCTGCATACTCTTCGCAAGTAGTGGGTTCGTAGAAAGCATAATACAAACGGAAGGTATTCAAATTGACATTCAGCAAGCCTGCAGTCCAAAGCTCCACCTGATCGAATGTCTTATCTGTTTCCACATAAAAACGTAACTTGCTTCCGTCGTTTCCTACCAGTCCCACTCCTATCGCGTCATTTTCTGCCGTCAGTCCGGAAAACACTTCTTCACCATCTTTATACAGTCTGATAAAGAAAAACTTCAAGACATCGGCACCCAGCAGCTGATTATTTGTCTGCATCACAAATCCCACGCGGGTCTTTCCTCCTTGCGGAGCAATGTCTTGAGAAGAATGTACACCAGCCAGACTGCCAAACTGAATCAAGCTCAATACATTGGTAGCTTCTGCATAATTAGTATAATCACCATCAACCAGATTCTGGCGGTTGTTTATCTTATTGAACAAAGAAATACCTCCCTGTGATCCACTAGATTCAACCACTGTATATTGTCCCTCATTTCCAGAAGTATTAATCATCATCGTATTACAACCCGCCACAGCTTCTTTTTTATTGCGATGAATCACCGCATACGACCATGAAGTTTCTTTTTCTTCTCGGGTATATATAGCTTTTACTACATAGTCACCATTTACTGTCATGCCGGTCATGTGGTTGCCCGATATAGAAGGAGATGTAGCTCCGCTGGGCCAACTAATAAGTGAATATGTTACAGAACCATCCGATGGTGTCGGGAGGTTGTAATAATCGGTAGAAATGGTGTCATTGCCAATGGTAAAATAAGAGGATACGTCTATCTCTACCGGATCGCGGGAGTAGGCGTAATGAACTTGCACTGCTGATAACAAATTAATACCAGAAGGTAAATCCAGTTCCAATCTTTGGGCATTCTCTTTTGTTAATATCATGCTAAACTCTCTTGCGCCTCCTACTAAAGCAGATACTCCGATACCACCTTCCGTATTAATGCTTTGAGGATTATTATCACCTGTGTCATAGGCATTTAATTTAGTAGCTCCTAAAGAAATAGAAGCTAATCCACCTCCCTTTGTATAATATCCTACTTCTGAACCAACGGGTATCGTCGCTCCAAAATCTACACGACATGTGAGTCCACCACCCAATAGTCCGCTTATAAGTTCACATACCGGTCCATCAATTAGACTCTCGTTTACTAAATCTCCTGTCCCCAAATGTGCTGGTTTTTCTTGCTTAGCTGTAGGATACGCATATGTTTCTGCTGCTATCTTTTTAGGATTCTCCCCCACAAACGCATAGTAGAACTCCAGTCCACTAAGTACTTCGACACTGATGGAAGCACAACCGATTCGTACTTCATCGAAAGGTTTAGTAGTAGTAAATGAAATTTCACTTAAACCTCCAGATACATTCAAGAGATTTAAGTTTAGTAACTGAAAATTTTCACCACTTCCTGATGTAGAGGAACCGTCTTGTTCTTCGCCTTTTAAATAAGTCTTTACCCAAAAGCCTTTCAGTACATCCAAGCTGAGCAGCCCACCCGGATCTTTATACAAGAATCCGACCTTAATGCCATTAGAAGAATCGTAGTAAACACGATTGACATCTTTTACAGACAAAATTGGAAGCCCTGCATTTACCTCTGCCAATCCCTTCAGACTAACAAAGTTATCTAGGTTCTTGTCTACCAAATATTCCAACTTATTATCCGAGTTACTTAAAACGCCTACCAAATTCTTGGTTATCTGGTTGATTACTCTTCCTTCACCCACCAAAGGGACACGACAATTGGGCTTGTATGTAGCACCGTAGGTAGCATCCTGTACCACATCAAGTCCCGAGGTACTTGCAGCCTCAGCACGTGTTCCGCCTTGTTCGAAAGATTGCACCGAGGGAAGTAAATCCTCATCGCGGCATGAATAAAATACAACTGTCAGCAGTGCAGCCAGAAACAGCGGCACCGATGCAGACCATTTCTTTCCGGCTATTCGACAGGCGGAAAGAAAACTCCTTTGTCTGGATGTCTGGAAAAATACGCTCATTATCTTTAAATTTTATAGTTTTTACAATATTTCTTCACTTCCCCGTCGTGCATAAAACGGTACTACCTGACTGCGGTTTTACGCGATTCTTTCTCTGAATAATGACGGAAAGCTGCCTGGCTCTTGCCTTCGGAATAATCATGAAAGACAGGCAGTCTTCCGGCTCCGATTCGTATCGTTCATGAGAAATCTCACTGTTGCCGGCGTCTTGCAGAAGAGCTTTTTGTTACTTGACTTCGGAAATTCAAAAAAACAGGGTAAAATAGTATTGCCTGAAAATCAGGCAATACTATTTGATTTATCATTCTGAAAATTAATCCAATTCCATTCCGTGAATCACTTCCCAGTTATCGTTTACTTTCAATACAAGTTCTTGCTTGTTGTTCAATGATTCTGGTTTGTCATTTGGATTTTCTGGATTTGGATCTGGATCAACACCCGGCTTTTTGGGATTAGCTTCATCATTCATTCTGGTACCAATACCATACAAGTGGTTACGTACAAGGCTGTAGGTGTTTGCAGATGTATCTGTAATAGTACTATCCCAATTTCTATTCCAGCATGTAATTGTTTGCTTCAACTGAACATCAGTTGAACCCAGATTCACTTTCCAGCTTCTAAGCGAATCTCCATCTTCCTTTGTCAATTGCAAAGTCAAAGTCTGTTTTCCATCTACATGTGCAAACGGGATAACAAATTCACCACCAAAAGCAGAACCTTTCTGGAAAGTAGGATATGTACCAGCTGCAGGGCTGCTACTAGGTCTACATGGATTTTTCCAGTTTTCACCCGCATCAATCAAATTATCACCGTCCTCATCCTTAATAGCAGTAAACCATTTATTCAAATCAATAGTGCTAATCACATAAGTTTCACTTCCAGATTTGCCATTGGTACCGTTTACTACATATTTTACATTAGCATTACCAGAACCATTTCCAGTAAGATCAAAGCTATTGAAATTACCAAGAACCAATGACTGATTCTGAGCACTTGCAACCAGTTTCAGATACCTGGCACCTTCCATATAAGGAATATCTTTAACGTAGGCAAAAGCACCTGCTACCTGACGGTTCAGTACCACCGGTTCCTTAAAACCTTTTCCTTGTTCAACAGTCAAACCCATCTGTCCGGCAAAGATTTCTTCACCAATCTTATTCGTAGCGCCATCTTTAATTGGCAACACCATGTTTTCGCTGAAAGTATATTTACCTCCACCTTCTTCTGTCTTTTTAACTTCAGTAACCTTAGTTAAATCATAATCACTAGTAGCACTATAACCTACCGCATAAATCTTATAAGTACCGGCAGCAAGTTTATCTGCACCCTTCAGTTCAATAGTAGTCTGCCGACCGTGACCACCGGTAGTATATGGTGTTGAACCATCTTTATCCCAGTTAGAGATTGTTGTTACATACTTTACATTACCAGCACCATCACAAATCCACAGCTTCACATTTTCAATAGTCTGTTTAGCCTCAGCACTATACAGCGGACGTCCGGCACGGGTAGCCAGTCCGTCGCCACCATTTTCCACCTGAAGTGTGATAATCTGAGCACCGTCAGCTACACTCTCTACACCTGTTCCATCTTGCACATAGACAACTTCCTTGTCGCAAGAGTTGAACGACAATGATGCCATCAAAGCCATTCCCAATAAGTAATTTTTCTTCATACTTAAAAATTTAAACTATAAATAATAACATTATCAATAATCGGTCAATCAATCCAGTTCCATACCGTGCAGTAACTCCCAGTTATCATTTACCCGAAGGTAAATCTCGAAGTCGCCCTCACCGCTTCCGCCTTCGTCTACATACACATACTTCAGGATGGTAATCTCGTTACGCCCCATGGTGATGTTTACGTCCTGTGGCTCCAGCGTAGGATAATAAGCAGCTCTGCCCTGACTTCCGGCTGCCGATTTGTCGATAAACATCACACTCAGCGTAGAACCTTCGTACGACGGCGACGGACACATCAGGGTTTCGCTCTTTATTTCACTGCGTATCTCCTGCCAGTCGAGCTCGGTATGTATATCGGTCAGGGTGGAATACTGGAAACCATTGTCTACAAAATTGTAAATATCCTGTATATCCTTGGTGGAGAAGTCGATGTTATCGGGGATTCCCTCCGCCTTGATAAGCAAGTTGCCCTTGGTACGCTCCATGGCAAGCGAATGTTCTTCGTTGCCGTAACGATAGTCGAACGTAGCACTTGCCAGATAGATGTCGTTTGCCGCCGCACCCACAGCTTCCATTTCTGCCGTAGTAGCATCTTCTCCCAGCGGTTCATCGCTCTTCATGTTTCCCCATACGGTAAGAGTATATTTTCCATACGGCAGCGACTCGGGAAGAGTGATAAGCTGAGTCTGATTATCGTTGTCTACCAGCGCATTTTTCTGCTCTGCCACTACCTTTCCTTCGGCATCGTGTACAATGTAATATAGCGTGCTCACGTAATCGCGAAACGGCAGGTTTTCTGCCTTGCGCTCCATCAGTCCCAGCTTCACGGCATCGTCGATGTTGAAGTAATTCTTATCTTTTACTGTAAGCGTAACCTGCAGCGGCGGACAGGGAGGAATGGAGTCGCGTATGCAACTGCTCCACAGAAGACACACAGCCACCGGCAATACATACAATATCTTTATTCCTTTACTCATAGTCTTTTCCTCCTGTCAATGCTTGAAATGCCGGTGTCGTAAGGTAAGGAAGGAAATCCGGCTCTGTTTGCATTCGTTCCTTCAATCGGCTGTCGGGCAGCGCATGTTCCAAACGGGCTGCTACCTCGTCTGCCTCTTTCTGCATACGTGCAGCCACCAGCGCACGTACGTATTCTGCCAGCGGAGTGTGGTCTTCGCAGCGATCCATAATGGAAGCCGCATGCTGTGTATCGCCAACACTGAGCGATACAACCGCCGCATTCACGTCTTCGTACCCTTGCATCAGCGTGTATGCCTCTTGCAGCTTTCTTTCCTGTGCCTTAAGCAATGCCAGGTTGTAGCGCGCCTGAGGCAGTTCGGTATTGACCTGAAGCAGCTCAATAGCTTTTTCGTTGTTTCCCTTATATACATATACGGCTGCCTTGGTATTCAGCACCTCGGGTGAATATTCTTTCAACCCGTTGAGCACAGCTTCTGCCTCGTCTGCCTTGTCTTCACGCAGCAGAAGTACCGCCAGATTATTGGCTGCCACCTGCGACTGCGGGAAGTAGTGCAGAATGGTACGGTATACCTCCTTCTTCTCTTCGGGAGTCTTCTTCAGGGTCGATACGCGCAACAGCTCTTCTTCATTGAAGGCATCGGGACGCTTGCCGTACATGTCGAGCAGTTCGGCATCGGTAGTGAAACTCTTCAGTGTATATGTATATACGTATTCTACCTTGCGGTCTTTCTGCAAGTAATTGTTTTTGATGTCGTTCCAGCAAGACAGACGGCGGATATAGCGTTCTGCCACATCGTCGTTCTCGGCATTATACTTATCTAATATCTCTCTTACCTTCAGCGAGTCGGGGTGTCCGTCGGCAATCATTGCCTGCAGCACCGGCATCCAGCCTTCGGGACGGGAACCGACACTGAAACGTGAAGCTTGCGACGCACTGATATGAAGCTGGTCTACCAGCCAGTTTTTGGCAGAATTGGCACGGTTGCGCGACAAGGTAGTATTGAAAGCATACGAACCGTCAGCCGATGCCATACCGTAAATGCTTACCCTGTTCAGTGTGGCAAGCGAGTCTGTCACGATTTTCTGCAGCGTAGCAAGCATACGGTTCATCTCGTTGCGGTTATCACCCAGCGAGAGGTTGATGTCGTAACGGTTTATCACGAACTGCAACAAAGCTTCTCCTCTGCCTTCCATAACCTTGGGACGGATAACAAACTCTGGCTCAATCCAGTTCAGTTGAAGCGATTTCTTAGGTTCTATCAGCGTAGGGATATTGTTGATGTAAGCAATATCTACGGTATCGGCAATACCACACTCACCACATCCGTTGGTAGAAAGTACGACCACAATGCGTCCGCCGTCAATATCGGCAGGCACGGCTACCCGTTCGGAATAGGTTACATCGTACTCCTTGCGGTTGTTTACCTTGCGTGCGACATTTGCCAGTGTATCAACATAGCCGTCGAGAAGTACACGGCGGTTCATTTTCTTACTATAGATAGGAGCATCGAACACCATAGGAGTGTATTCTGCCAGCATAGAGTCTTTCTGCAGCAACTGCGGAACAACAATGAGGCGGGTGCGACCTGTAAAGGTCTTTGCCGGAATGTGAATATTCACATCCACACCCACAGTAGACATGCTGTCGGGGATCAGTGTACGCACCGGTGTTACCACAACTTTCTTACTCATACCCGATGATGCACAGCCGGCTACTCCAAGCCACAAGCATCCAGCCCAGATTAAATATGTATATCTGAATTTCATATTGCAAACGTTTAAAAGATATAAGAAACCGATACAGCCAATTTTGTAAGCCCCCAATAATCTTTGGTCTTGTCTTCATGGCACTTACTGCAAGGAATGCGGGGACTCTCCTTATACCACAGGCGAGCGTATCCGGCACCAATCAGCGCTTCCAGATTCCAGTGCGACGACAATATCCAGTTGTAGCCATAGGTTACTCCCCCTCCGGCCAAGTAACCGTCGTATCGCTTATCACTGAAACCTCCATAATATTGTACTCCATGCAAGTGAGCTCCTACAAAATGACCTTCAAAACTCTCGCAGAACCAGTATCTCAATTCTGGTTGCACAAGCCAGAAACGCATCTTTCTGTCATCCCTAAACGTCCAAGGATTGTATGCCAGCTGCCAGTCGGTAGTAAACTTTCGGCTCAAACCAATTTCAACGCTGGCATTGGGGGTAGTAGCTCCCCAATAAAGAGCATTTGTCTTCAAAGCTACGTTTTGAGCATTTCCGTTTCCTCCGAAACACAGAAAGGCACATAGAAAGAGTAATTTTCTATATTTCCGTATCATCTACACTATCATTTTATTTTTTTGCAAAGGTAAACAGCAACGGAAATACAAAAATCACAAATTCACGTCAAATAATTACAATTTACAATCACCCTATAATTCTAGTCAACCTATACAGTTTTTCCAATTGCTTCTTTTCGTATTTCTTTAGGAGTCTTTCCAAAATATTTTTTACAGAATGTATCCAGATACGAGGTTGAAGAGAACTTATATTTTTCGGCAATCTCACTAAATGACAAATTGCTCAAAGCAATATCGCACTTCACAAACTCCTGTTTACGTAATAAGAGCCAGTTTTTAGCTGTTTCATTGAAAGTTTCCTTAAAGCGCCGATTAAACGTACTCTGACTCATATTTGCCTGTAAAGCAAAATTCTTGACATCAAATATCTTGCGGCTATTCATTAATACAAAATCCTTAAATTCTAAATTTTGACCCAAAACGGGATAGAAAAACAAAGCCAGTTCTTCTTTTGTATATCCGGCACGTAAATACAAGAAAAGTTCATCACGCTTTATCTGATGATAGTGTATGCACCCCAATCCCTCTTTTAAACAATCTACTAGTAAAGAAAAGAAACTTTGCAAGCGCATATCTAGTTTCAAGCAATATGGATTTTGACAAGTGCTTTCAGATATAAAATGCGACAACTGTTGAATGGAAAAACGCGAGCACAACCTCAAATCGTTTGTAAACGAACATAATAATAAGGTCGTAGCTTTCCGAGCAAAGGTCGTTATTTGTTTATTTTTTGGAAGTAAAAACATATACCCCAATTGAGGAGTAAAATATTTATCTATTTCATATCTTATCTCAATATCTCCTTGTAACAAAATAACCAAAAAAGTTGTATTAAGAAACCGACGTTCCACAGTATGCCCTTCGGGAATCTCCATCAACGTAAAAACTTTATTGAATTCTTCCGCATAATTAGTACACGAAATATGTTCATTTTTATACAAGAGTGTCATGCCTTTTCACTAATTAGGTTAATACTTACTCCTCAAAAAGCTTCTTTGACTTGTTAAGAACTTTACATATCCATTTATAAAAGCACAACAAATATAATTATTCCCTATATAAAAAACAAAAAAAAAAGTTTTTTTCCTAATTAAACTAATCTTTCTCTAATGAAAATATGCTAAAATCAATAAGTAAAAACAGGCTAAATAGCCAAAACTTATCAACAAAAAATCCGGAAATTTGTACAATATCCTTTTGCTTTTGTACAAATTTCCGGAAAGGTTCCCCGATAAAAAAATCTCAATTATTTGTTTTTCTGCTTTTCACGGTATTCGGTAGGAGTCATGCCAAAGCGTTGCTTGAAGCACTTGCTGAAGTAACGCGGATCGTTGATTCCCACCATATACGAAATCTGTGTCATGTTAAACTCTCCAGTCTCGATAAGCTGGGCAGCACGTTTCACACGCATTTCCTTGATAAATTCTATCGGAGCAAGTCCGGTCAATGATTTCAGCTTCTTGAAGAAGACTGAACGGCTCACAGCCATTTCATGCACCAGATCGTCTACAACAAGTTCTCCATTGTCGATATTCCGTTCCATAAAGTTTGTCAGCTGCTCCAGGAAACGACGGTCCTGCTGCGACATGACATCTACCTCTTCTTCCTCATTTTCCACTTTCGGAGGATTGATATCCATCAGGTGGTCGCAATAGAACTGACGCAACTTCTGACGGCGTGCCAGCAAATTATCAACACGTGCTTCGAGGTAAGTGGCACTGAACGGTTTGGTGATATAACTGTCGGCCCCCAGTTCCAGACTCTGCAACTTGGTGTCCATATCGGTCTTTGCAGTAAGCAATACGATTGGAATATGGCTGGTAGTCAGTTCCTCCCTCAGCTCCTTCACCAGAGTTATTCCGTCCTTCTCGGGCATCATAATATCACTGATTATGATATCGGGCACATACTTAATGGCTTTCTCCAGTCCTTCCACTCCGTTGGCAGCTTCTATAATGCGGAAACGCTGGCTGAAAATACTCCGCAAGAAGAAGCGCAACTCCAGATTGTCTTCTATGAGCAGCATTGTCTTTGTTTCAGAAACCGATGCCTTGTCTGCCTCATCAGCAGCAGGAACAGCTTCCGGCTTATCCTCCGGTACAGCAACGGCAGGAGTTTCGACATCCACAGGCAAGGAATGCTTGGATGCTTCACCGATTATTTCCACGTTATCCGACAAGACAAATTCGGCATTCTCACCGTAATGGTCTTTTCCCTTCAGGAAGTCTACGCTAAAGCAACTGCCTTCTCCTTCCTTACTGTCTACATGTATGCTGGCATGGTGCATTTCCACCAGTTCTTTCACAAGCGAAAGTCCGATGCCAGAACTGTTCGGATTGAACAGGTTCTTATCGAGCAGGGTTTCAAAACGTACAAACAGTGAAGCCTTCTTATTTTCAGAAATACCTCTACCCTGATCCTGCACTCCTACGGTAACCGTATCTTCATTTTCAAGGATAAATACGGTAATGTTTTTTCCGGGCTGCGTATACTTGAATGCATTCGACAGCAAATTGAAGACTATTTTCTCTACCTTGTCAGCGTCTACCCACAACTTGAGCTTAGGCTGTTCGGTTTCGAAAATAAAATCAATCTTGTTCGATTCGGCTATGGATTCAAAATTCTCCATAATCTTATGTACAAACGCGACGATATCAATCTGTTCGATGCATAGTTTCATCTTGTGATTCTGTATCTTACGGAAATCCAGAATCTGATTGACAAGTCTCAGCATCCGATGTGTATTACGTTCTACCACCTGCAACTGTTCGCGTACGTCCTTACTTAAATCCGAACGTTTCAAGATATATTCCAGCGGCCCCTCTATCAAGGTAAGCGGTGTACGGAGTTCATGAGAGATATTGGTAAAGAAGCGGAGCTTCATGTCCGTTACCTGCTGTTCGACAGACACCTCATGTTTCAACCGGTAAATAACGAAAAGTGTATAGGCTCCAACCAGCAGAATCAGCATAAAGCCTAATGTGTAAATCACATAGGCATAAGGAGTCTCCCAAAACGAAGGCTTGACGGTTATCCGCAAGGCACGTTCGTTCTCCACCCAGATACCGGCTCCGTTGGTCGACTTCACACGAAAGACATAATTACCTTTCGGCAGGTTTGTATAAGTAGCCGTACGCTGTTTACCCACATAATTCCACTCCTTATCGAACCCGTCGAGCATATAGGCATACTTTACATTTTCCGGGAAACTCATATCCAGAGCGGCAAAAGAAAGCGTTACGGTGTTTTCCTTATGCGACAAATACAAATGCGACAAACTGTTCAAAGACTCAGGCAATACGGATTCCGGTCTGGGAACAACATCTTTATTGGCTATCTTCAAGCCCGACAATACAATGCCAGGCACATAGGAGTTTTTCCGTATCAGTTCGGGAGTAAAGCACAAAAGTCCTCTGTTTGTTCCGAACAGCAAGCGTCCGTCTTCGGCACGTATTGCCGTACTTTCTTCAAACGAAAGCTCCTCTCCTATCTCCTGCTTCAGATAATTATCGAAATGATGGTTGACAATATCCATCTTGCTCAGACCGCTTTCCGAACCAATCCATATATCTCCTTTCGTATCTTCGGCAAGTGAAGAAAGTACATCGGTAGGAAGTCCGTCTTTTGCCGAATACGAAGTAAACAGGCCGTTACCATTCTTATCAAGGCTCTTAAGCTCATTCAGTCCTCCACCGAAAGTAGCAAAAAACAGACGTCCGTCGTGTGTAAGCAAGATATCGTATATATCGTTGCAGCTCAACACTTCACGCTTATTAGGCATGCACACGAACAAATGAAAATCAATCGTATCGGGACGTTCGAACTTTTCACTGAAAGCCAGCAGTCCATTGGAAGTAGCTACCCACAGCATACCTTTTTTGTCGAGCAACATACGACGTGCCTTATAGCAACGTTCCATTGGATACGATTTCAGATTATTGCGCGAGTTTATAAAACGGACACTTCCATCACTCTCCTTTTCGATGTAATCGATACCTCCACCGAAAGTAACAACCCAGATACGACCGTAACTGTCTTCACACAAGTCGTACACATTGTTATGGCTCAGACTATAGATATCGTTGGCATCGTAAGTATAATGAAGCATCTTATATCCGCTTCCCTGCGGTATCAGCTGAACGATTCCGTTTCCTTTCGTAGCAATCCAGATATTTTTTTTCGAATCCTCTATTATCTTATAGGCAGATCCTCTGAAAGGAGTGCCAGTAAGTGATATGCGTCCGTCGACTGTAAGATAACCCTGTAACTGGAAGTCAAGAGAATACACAGAAACTTTACTATTACGTGTACCTATCCACAACTGCTTACGGGAATCCTGACAAAGCGAACGTACCTGATTGGCATTGGTATCGTACTTACAGTTCTGCGGCTTAATCAACTGGAATTCGTTTTTGAAGAATGTAACCTTATCCAGTCCTTTGGAATGAGTGCCCAGCCATAAATTGCCCTGATGGTCGAGCATCATAGCATGAAGTTTGTTTGAGAAGCGCCATGCATCTGTTCCCACTTCATTATAGAAAGGCTTCAGCTCATTATTTTCTCTGTCGAACCAAGACAGTCCTCCTCCTACCGGATGTACCCACAGATTGCCTTGCTTATCCTCGCAGACAGCAAACTTTGGAGCATCACCCGGTTCTTTTTCAACCGGAACCTGTTCCACCTTGAACACCTCCGTCGACGGATTAAAATGACAGACCGTACCAATCTTGTTTACTTCGAACCAGACCTCATTATGACTGTCGACATATATTGACCGTATCGGATGCTGAGAAAAATCAAATTCATTTTTCAGACCGTAATACTTCAGTGATTCGAGCGCTGCATCTCCCACAACAAAGCCCGACCGGCGGGTAGCCATAATGACCTTTCCTCCAGACAATTCCCGTATGCTTATCACATCGTCCTGCAAGCCCAGGTCTTTCAACTCGAATGTTTCATCCTTCAGCGAGTATTTCCATACCCGTCCTTTATTAGAGGTAAAATATACGTGTCCGTTAACGAATGCAGCCGAAAAAAAAGACTGGTTAGGCCGTCCGGATTCAGGATGCGTATTTACAAAAAAAGGAGTCTGCTTTCCATTATTACCTTCGATGCAAAGCAATCCATCTTTTGTAAGCAGCCACTCTCTGTTTTTCTTATCTAAAAAAACAGTCTTGATAGCAGTACCTTTTTCTTTTGAAGCAGTAGACAAATAAACTTTCGAAGCAAGTGTTCCGGTTTTCCTGTCAGGCACCACTCTGATACCTCCGTTTTTATCAGTAAGCAGCCATACAGTTCCATTATCCAACGGCAAGATAGAAGTTATAACCAAGTCTTTTTCAGCCCCATTTGCTGCAACTTCGGTAAACGCTTCCATCCGCTTATCGAAACGGAATGCCTTCCCATCGTAAGTAATGCACCATACATCTCCATACTTGTCGACCTGCAAATGGTCTACACGATTGGAACTCCATCGCATATCGTTTTCCTTACGGGCCTTATAAACCTTAAAGTCGTAGCCATTGAAGCGATTGATTCCATCCCACGTTGCAAACCATATCATACCGTCGTGATCCTGTACCATATCCATTACCGAATTCTCGGACAGACCATTCTCCTGAGAATAATGAGTAAACGTACAGTTCATTTGTGCCTGAGCTAAAGCACTGACGAACAAAAGCAAAAGGATATAAAAAGATTTTCTCATACTAAATTTCTGCTATTCGGACAAAAATAGGAAAAATTAAATGATTCCGCAAACATGAAAATCGGAGGGAGTCTAAAATTGTTTAAAATATTTCCCTTACAAAGATTCACTGGCAACCCAACCGATACGAACAAAAAACGGAGTATCCGCCATTATGCGAATCTCCGTTTTCGAATATTATTTAAAACCGGCGATGGGGAGGACCACCAAATCCTCCATGACGTCCGCCAGGTCCGGGAGGCACAAAGCCGGGACCTCCCTTACCAGCTCCCTTACCGCCGAACAGGTTCAGACGATAGATGAAATGTACCATGCAATAGCTATAAATAGCATTATACTCAGTATCCTGACGCATAGCAGCCGTAATTACACGACTGATATTGCTCTGGTTTCTCAATATATCATAGAACTGAATACTTACGGTAGCAGCATTTCCCTTCAAAAAGTCCTGAGAAATCTGAGCGTTCCAGATCAGTTCATCGGTATTCATACTCGACTCGGCATATCCTCTGCGGGAGTTCTGCGACAAATCTGTAGAAATGGACATATTCCACGGCAAACGCACATTGGTGCTGGCTCCATAAGCAAACTGGTAAGTATCCAGATTGTTGCTTTCCTGATAACTGTTTCTCGAATGGGTATAATCGAGTGAGCCATTTAGAGAGAACTCCCACCAGTCATTACGGTACGTACCTCTTAAGCGTTCACCCAGCGACAAGCGTTTGGTAATATTCTTGTCTGTATCAGAAACAAGATCCTTCTCGCTTATATAGCTCACCATATTCTGGTAATTTGCTCTGGTAAACGTATTGATGGTATATTTCTTGTTTCTCAAGGCAATGTTGGTTCCCACCATTCCGATCAGGTTCCAGTTTCCGTTAATATTTTCAGGAGTAGTAACATATCCACCGGTTTCCGAATCGTAGACTTTGCGGTCGCTTATATTGTTCATGATATTCTGGTAACGGAAAAATGAAAACATTCCCCGTTGTTTTTCCGTATTAAAGAAATTATATTCGGCACGCAATTCATTTGTAAATGTCGGCTTCAGTCCTGGATTACCGTTCTGAATATTAAGCGGGTCTGTATTATCGGAGATAGGCAGCAAATCTACCATGTTCGGCTGAGAAGCCTGTCCGCGATAACGCAAGCGCAACTGACTGGTTTTTGAGAAATTATAGCGGAAATCGAATGTCGGAGTAAAATTAAATACATTTCTGACAGTCGTTGTATCCAGATCACCTTTCTTATAAGAAAGATCCGACTTCTGAGGCTGGAAGCTGACTCCCGCATTCAAGCGCATCTTCTCACGTATCCAGCGGAAAGTAACATCCATCTGGTGATTATAATAATTATAGGCTGCACTCTTGCTCAAGTCGTTGTTGAGCACTCCCGGATTACTTTCATTCACTCCGTCACCAATCGTCCAGTTGTCACCCATATCGAATGTAGAATTATCTGTGGTAGAGTGTTTATACTGGAAATTGTAGCTGAACTGCAAAAATCCCCCGGTAAAAATCGGTTCACTGTACGTCAGACGCGCACTATAATCGTAGCTCTTTGTAGGAGTTGTAATATAGCGGTTCAATATTTCCATACGTTCTTCCGGAGTTTTCTGGAAATACTCTGTTTCCGATGTAGAAAACTGTTCACTGCTGCTATTGGTGTAATTATATTTTCCATGGAATGTAATATTCCGGCCAAGCTTGCCTAATCTCCGGTTCACGAGCACCGAACCTCCTACAGTCAGGTCATCACCTTTTTTCAGTGTATTCTTCAGCACCGTATTGATAATATCTTCTTCGGAAACCAGCGAAGTCAAGTCGTCCGTACCGAAAAGTTCATCGGTTGTATATCCAGGATCCTGACTGAATGTATAAGAGTTCTGTCCGTTGGTATTGTCGGTCTTACCATAGCTGAAACGAGGACGGAATACAAAAGTAGTCATAGTATCCGGTTTCCACTCGATAAAGGCATCTGCCACCAGCTTGGTCGTTTTATTGCGAGAATGGTCTAACGCGTTTTTAAAAGAACTGCTTTCCGATGATACAAAAGTTTCGGATGCCTGTTTACTGACAATATCAGCATCCTTATAATTAAAGTTGACACTTCCTTCAGTCTTCAACTTTTCTGTTTCAGTGGCAAAGTTCACACCTGCCATTTTCACAGCAGTCAGACCGTTTCCTCCCTTACGGAATCCTCCACCTCCACCGGGAAAAGCATTGTCATTTACGTTATTGACCGAACCGATGGCAGTCAGCTGGTTCTTGTTGCGGAAATGATTGATCATCACCTTTCCGCTATAACGGTCTTTCGTACCGGCAGCCAGATCGGTATTACCAATCCATCCCTGATTCATTCCGGGCTTCACACTCAGGTCGAGCACCGTTTCCTCTTCTCCATCGTCCACACCAGTCATTCGTGCCATATCCGACTGTTTTTCATAGGCACGTATCTTATCGATGATATTAACCGGCAGGTTCTTCATGGCGATATTAGGATCATCGGCAAAAAACTCCTTGCCGTCGATCATAATTTTCTTTATTTTCTTTCCGTTGATCGTAATTTTACCGTCATCGTCAATTTCTGCTCCCGGCAATTTCTTAACCAGTTCTTCCAATGCAGAACCCTCCGGTACACGATATGCTGAGCTATTGTATACCAATGTATCTTCGGCAGCAGTAACCTCTGGTGCCTGAGCTACAATGACAGCCCCTTCAAGCATAACTGCATCCGAGTGCAGGGAGATTGTTCCCAGATTAAGACGTGGTTTAGAACTCGTTAATGTAATAGGCTGAAAAGACGGCGAATATCCGACAAAGGAAACCTTCAACAGATATTTACCCGGACGAGCTGACAAAGAAAAGCGTCCGTCCAAATCAGTCACATTACCAGCTACCATCGAACTATCTTTCAACGCAAGAATCTGTACCGTAGCCTGCATCACCGGGGAGTTATCATCTCCATCGACAACTGTACCCGAAACTAAACCTTTGCTACCTCTGCTTTGTCCAAAAGCGTATATCCCACAGGATAACAGTAGCAGCCCCATAACCCAGTTTTTCATTATTCCGATCTAATCAAATGTTTTAACGCTGGTTTGACATCAAAACATTTTAAAGGTTTAATATTGCAACCTTTTTTAAAACTTATTTTTTCTGAACGTTTTTTCTATACGATGCTTCTGATACAAAAACTCCCAACAAATCACACAGATAATCAGATAAACTATTCCGACAGAATTGTCGGCCACCTGCAAATCTTGGTTTACTGCTCCCTTTATCAGCATCACGATGTAATACACTCCCCAGATATATAAGGCATATTTCATAGCTTTACTGCGCAGACATGCCGTCTCTTCGGCCTCATCCTTTACTTTAGAGAGAAAAATCATGAACAGCGACAGCCAGACAACCAACTTAATCCCCAATTTTACATAAATCAGATTCCCGTCGTGTACCTGACCAAACATATACATCAACAAAGGCACAAAAACAGATAAAATAAGTAATGCGTATCCTGCTATTCTACAGGCAACCGGTAATATTCCTTTCATAAATCAATTTATTGGTAAATTCAGCACAAAAATAATTAATTGTCAACGTACACACATGTACTTTTTACTTTTTTTCTATTTTTGCAGGAAAAACAATAGATTTATGAGTAAACAAGAAGTTGTAATCTGCCATAACCTGGAAGAAAACCTGCAAAAGGCAGTCACCAGCAAAACATACGATAAATTATTTATTCTGACCGACGAGCATACGCGCACGTATTGCCTTCCGATTATCGAAAAATATCCGTTTCTTGCACAGGCAGAACATATTTGCATCGGAGTGGAAGATATTCATAAGAATCTGGAAACTCTTGCCTACGTATGGAGCCAGCTTAGCAACAAGGGAGGTACACGCCACTCACTGATGATCAATCTGGGCGGAGGTATGATAACCGACCTGGGTGGTTTTGCAGCTGCTACTTTCAAACGAGGTATCGACATGGTTAACATTCCTACTACATTACTGGCCATGGTAGATGCTTCTGTAGGAGGAAAGACAGGCATCAACTTCAATGGGCTGAAAAATGAAATTGGAGTGTTCGCACCAGCCAATTATGTTCTGATAGACTGTGAATTTCTTAAATCACTCGATTATCCCAATATCTTGTCGGGATATGCGGAAATGCTGAAGCACGGACTTATCAGCAACACGGAGCACTGGAGCGAGCTTATCAAATTCGATATGGAGCACGTAGACTACAAGCATCTGCAACAACTTGTCGCTACTTCCATCGAGGTAAAAGAAAAAGTGGTAGAACAGGATCCTTTCGAGAAAAATATCCGCAAGGCCTTAAACTTCGGACATACCGTAGGTCATGCATTCGAAAGTTTTGCTCTGGAAACAGGACATCCTGTATTGCATGGATATGCCGTAGCATGGGGAATGGTGTGCGAACTATATTATTCACATCTCAAGGTTGGTTTCCCCAAAGACAAGTTACGCCCTACCATACAGTTCATCAAGGAGCATTACGGGAAACTGGCATTCAGCTGTAAGGATTATGACCGTCTGTACGAGTTTATGAAACATGATAAGAAAAATTCCTCACTGGGCAATGTCAACTTCACCCTACTCGGTGAAATAGGTGATATCCATATCAACCAAAGTGCCACTCAAGATGAGGTATATGATATGTTCGACTTCTATTGCGAAACAATGGGCTAAAAGGCATTATTAAAGATATTACAGCGACAGCTTATTCTAAAAAAGCAGAAAAAGCATATGAAATAATTTGCTAATTTAAAATAAAGCCTTACCTTTGCATCCGCAATTCGGGGTGTAGCTCAGCCCGGTTAGAGTACGCGTCTGGGGGGCGTGTGGTCGCTGGTTCGAATCCAGTCACCCCGACTGGTAGAAAGCATTGATAATCTGATGATTATCGATGCTTTTTTGTTTTTATATAGTTTACGCTTATATGTCCTAAAGCATAACATATAGTAATTGTTGTGTAAACCGCTGTGTAAACCGTAAAATTATGAGCGTAACAATTTCAGTGATTTGCTTCAAAAGCAAAACACTCGCTAATGGCGAACACCCATTAATGTTAAGAATTACACAGGACAGAAAAAGAGTAATGAAAAGTTTAGGAATATCTGTTAATCCTAAACATTGGGATTTTATAAAAGGAGAGCCAAAACCCAAATGTCCCAATAGAGAATTAATACAAAGCATTATTCTAAAAGTAAAATCAGAATATCAAACTAAAATCATAGAGAAAATTTCAAAAGAAGAAGAATTTACAGCTACTTCATTACTTTCTGAGAATAAATCAAATATAAAAGCTCAAACAGTGGAAGAGTTCTACCTATCTCTAATCGAAGATTTAAAGCAGAAAAGTAGAATTGGTAATAGCTATGCTTACCTAAACTCATATAACACCCTGCGTAATTTCAATAAAGGCGAAAAGTTGAATTATACTTTCAGCCACATAGATGTTCCTTTCTGTAAGAAATTTGAAGACTGGATGCGAAGTAAGGGGAATAAAGATACAACTCTTAGTTATCAGTTCCGAACTTTACGAGCTACCTATAATAAAGCAATAGAAGCAAAGATAGTGGCACGTGAAAAGAACCCGTTCATTGAATACAAACTAAGCCACTTCAACACCAAAACTATTAAAAGAGCCTTATCCAAAAATGATATTCTGAAAATTATAAATGCAGATTGTACAAATCAAGGTAAACTTAGACAACTTACTCACGATTTGTTTTCTTTCTCCTATTTATGTGGAGGAATCTCGTTTGTGGATATTGCTAACTTAACGCGTCAAAACATTGTTGAGGACAGATTGATTTACCAGCGACAAAAAACACATGGCAATATCAATCTCCTATTATCAAAAGAAGCCTCAACAATAATCGCAAAATATTCCACTTATCAACAGGAAGCAGAATATCTGTTTCCCATTCTACATTGCAAACGACACATAACACCTATGCAAAAAAGTAACAGAGTACATAAAATCTGCCATCAAGTAAATACTGAATTGAGAGCCTTTGCTAAAGAACTAGGGATAACGGCAGAAGTAACCACATACACCGCGAAACATCATACAATCTCTATCTAATTGAAAATTAAACAGTTATTTCTGTTTAATTAATATCAGGTAACGATTTAGAAACGAGCGAATTACAATATTCTGTTTTCTTTTGCCTCTGTCAAAGAACGATTCTTTCAATGCAAATATACACTTTACTTGTGACAAAAGCAATCTTTTTCTCACGGCTCTTTCATTTAAAACAACCTCTATAATCCTTGTTATTCTCCGAAAAACC
>OGMZ01000126.1_pt1 | contig 56135 bp, 89 predicted proteins | sample 1573361 | NCBI WGS metagenome assembly OGMZ01 (sample SAMEA2581995, study PRJEB24529) | metagenome | biome: Human gut stool | place: China | collected 2011
AGGAGATTATATTGCTGACAAATTCAAAGATTTCTTTTCAAGGATTATTGCGGATATTGATTGCAATGGTATGTGCGGTAGATACGAGAAAGAAATTGCTGAAATGTTTCTAAAGGCATTTGACGATAGTGAAGAAAAGATTTCTTGCAGATGTGATAGCATAACAGCAAATATGAATAAGGCTAAGGTAAATAGCTTAGAAATAATAGCACGAATGCTAGACGATAAGCCTTATTATGAATTGAAGTATAGACAGGTTGGCAAAAAGGATTATTCTATTGGATATAGCTCATACGATTTAAAGTCGGTATTAAGTGACATTAATACATATTTTGAAATTGTGGAAAGCGATAAACAGACCAATGCCGACAGGATAAGGAATATGTCGGATGAAGAGTTACTTGATTTTATATGTTCAATAGAAACTTATGAAGATGGTAGCGTTAAGACTATTGAAAATGGGGTTTCAATGCACACAGTGACAGAAGTTGGGGAATGGCTTCAATCAGAAGCAGAATAGAGGAGAATATGAATACTAGATATGAAAAGAAAATTGTTTGTCCATTTTGTGGAAAAGAAAGAATAAATATTATAACATTTTCTGAATTTTGGGATGAAGAAGGACATACAAGAGAAACTAGAAAAGCTACAAATGATTATTGTAATTGCTTTTTTGGAAAATTGGTAGAGAATCCAATTAAGATAAAGCCTTCTTGTGCTAGTTGTGTTTATAATGAATCCGGTGAATGTGTTAATAATAATGTAATTGAGAATATAAGCAGAGTTTTTTCTTGTGATAAATTAACAATTAAGAACCCGACTTATTCTTGTTCTAATTATAAGTTAAATTTTAATATTTTTGCAGATATTATTTCTATAGAAAAATCTAAAAGGAGGTTTCAAAAATGAATAATATAACAGGTTATGAAAGTCCTATAGATATTATTATAGGACAAATGGAAACAAACTTGGAAAATGATATAATACAAGCTATCCAGAAAATAGGTATTGATATAAATAAAGAAGAACTTATTAAAGCTATTAATTACGATAGACAGCAATATTCTAAAGGCTTTGAAAATGGTTATAATAAAGCTTTGTCTGATTTAACAACCACTTTATTATATAAGTTTACTGAATACGATAAGAAAGGATATAATGAACATACAAATGCAGATATTAAGAATAAGATTATAGAGATTTCTGATAATCTTTATAAAAAGTCTTGACTTATTAATTTATATGTATTACAATATATATAAATTAATTTAAGAAAGGTAGATTTATTATGAGAATAAATGGAACAAGAACTGAAAGAAAAAATACTTATGTTGTTATTATCAATGTGAAGAAAAATGACAAGGTTAAGAGAATACCTTGTGGTAGTAAGCAACAAATAACAGAGGAACTTACAAAATTAAATGCTAAAGGTTTAACATCTTATACATTTACACTTATGAGAAATGGCATAACATATAAGGAATTTAATTTTGTAAAATCTATGATAGATTTTATTAAGTTTTTACCACTTATAGAAGAGGAGGAAGAATAATGGCTAAGGAATCATTAGCAGTAAAATATCGTCCTAAAACATTTGACGATATGACAGAACAGAGTGCAATAAAAGACATATTAATGAATCAGTTGGAAACTAAAACTTTTCAGCACGGATATCTTTTTACTGGACCAGCAGGAACTGGAAAGACAACATCAGCAAGAATATTTGCTAATATGATAAATGTAGGAAAAGGAAATCCGATTGAAGTGGATGCCGCAAGTAATAGTGGAGTAGATAACATACGACAGATTATAGAAGATGCTAAAAGAAAACCACTTGATGCAGAATATAAAATATTCATAGTGGATGAGTGTCATTCATTGTCAAACGGAGCTTGGCAAGCATTATTAAAGACATTGGAAGAACCACCAAAATTTACTATTTTCATTTTCTGCACCACTGACCCTCAGAAAGTACCTGCAACAATTCTTTCAAGAGTGCAGAGATATAACTTTCAAAAGATAAGTAATAAAGGAATTGTAGAAAGATTATCCAGCATACTTATTATGGAAAGTGAAGAAGCTAATGAGTGTGGTTGTGATGGTGCTTATGATTGGAATATAGAAGCTATTGAATATATAGCTAAAGTATCTAATGGTGGAATGAGAGATGCTATAACTTTAATGGATAAGTGCTTATCCTTATCCTCAGATTTAACATTGGAAAATGTATTGCAAACAATAGGTGGTGAAGATTATTCCACATTTATATTATTTTTAACGGCTTTACAGAATAAGGAAAAAGGAACTGCGATTACTACAGTAGAGAATATATATAATGCAGGTAAAGATGTTAAGCAGTTTATGAAAGATTTTGCTAAGTTTGTTTTAGAAGTAGAAAAGTACGCTTTATATAAGAATTTTGATTATATAAGTTTACCTAACACACTTGAGAATGAATTAGAACAGCTTGTTGATGATACAGTATTTGATGTTATGAATTTTATAGTTTCTTTAAATAATCAAATTAAGTGGGACACTGACCCTAAAACATTAATAGAATTATCTATTTTGATTTATTGTGGAAAAGGAGAATAATATGACAAAACATAATAATAAATTAAAAGTTACTCAATTAACTATATCAGAAGTTAAGAAAAAAATATATGATAATGATATTCAGGATGTGTATGTGTTGTCAAATGATACTTTAAACTTGTATGCAATAAGTAATTGTAGGTTGGAAAGTATTGGAAGATATATGTTAACAGGTTCAGCCTTTCTAACATTGGAGGTAGAAAATAATGATAGGACAGAAGAATAATATACAAACATTGATTAGATGGAGATGTAATAAGTCTGTCCCTAGATTCATTATTATAGCTGGGGATGAAGGAAGTGGAAGACTAACATTTGCAAAAGCTATAATGAATATGCTACATATAACAGGTATCATAAGTGAATGTAAGATAGAAGATGTAAGAAGGACTATTGAATATGCCTATGAATATACAGCTCCTATGATGTATATTTTTAGAAATGCAGATGATATGTCTGTTGCCGCTAAAAATGCACTGCTTAAAGTTGTGGAGGAGCCTCCAAATAATGCTTATTTCATAATGACAGTACATAATATAGATAATATGTTAGGTACTATTAAAAGTCGAGGAACAGTCATTAAAATGGAACCTTATACAATAGAAGAATTGAGAAGCGTGTGTAAAGATGAAATTTTATTGGAATACTGTAGTAATATAGGACAGTTACATATTGAGAAATCTGAATTACAAAAAGCTGAAAATTGTGTAGATGATGTATTAAAAGCATTAGAAGAAAGAAGTGGTACAAAATTATTAAAAGCTTGTACTCAGTTAAAATCAAAACAAACCGAAACAGATAAAATTGATGGATTATTATTTATGAGAGTATTTCAAAAAAGATTTTACAAAATTTACGATTTTTGTAATATTTCTACTGCAAGTTTGAATTACATAACAGAATGTAAGAATCAGTTAAATCGTAATGCTATTAATAAAAAAGCTAGTATTGAATGTATGTTTATTAAATTATTGGAGGATATTAAAAATGAAGCTTGTTGAAGTGAAATATAGTTGGAGTAATAATAAATTCTATAAAGGCAAATACAAGAAATTTGAGTGCAATATAAACTATTCTGCTCATTATGCTGGTTGGTATTATACTGTAACTTCTAATGATATTCGAGATATAAGATATAATAGTTTGTGGGATGAACAAGTATTTTCATCAAAAGATGTTTGTGCTAAAGCGTGTACAGATTATATAAATGAGGTGAATAAAAATGCAAAAATTTCCTCGAAGTTGGAATAAAATAACGTGTATTAATTATCTGCAAAGAAAAATCATATTAAATGCGATTGCTTATTATGAATTAAATACTAATAGATTAACTGATAAGCAGTATGATGAATTAAGTAATCAACTTGTAGAACTTCAAAAAGATATAGATATAAATGATACTCAATATGGATATGTTATGTATGATTTTGATGGAACTACTGGATTTGATTTATATCATAGATTAAATAAGCAGGATAAGGAATATTTAATGAATATAGCAATACATATATTAGATTCCTCTTCTAAAATACAGAAAGTAGAAGTGAAAAAGAAAAAGAAAGGAAAATTATTTTAATGGAACTTGTAAATCTAATGAAAGCTATTTCACAGAATACAATACCTCATTATTTAATTTTATTTGGGGAAGAACAAGCTATATTAGATGTTTATATTCAACATATAGCTCAGTCTTATAAAATTGTATATTGTGATAATGTAGTAAGTGCTTTAAATAATATGCGAGTAAAAAGCCTGGATAAATCTAATAAAGTATATATTATTAATGAGGATGTTAATTATATTAAAGCTGAAGAGAATTGGAATAATATAAAAAAGACTTTTGAAAAAAATAATCATATATTACTGCTTAAATATCATAGTTTGGATAAGAGAGGAAAATTCTATTCACAGAATAAAGGAAATGCTGTAGAATTTACACACTTATCCGAAGATGTACTAATCAACTATATTCATCAAAAACTGCCTGATTTAAGTGAGGAAAACGCTTCTAAGCTAATATCATGGTGTAATTATGATTATGGTAGAATCTTAATGGAAATAGATAAGATACATCAGTGGGTTAATTATTATGCTGACAAAGAAGGTACACCTAATACAGATAGTGCATTTAAGCTATTAAATAAACAAGGCTTGTTCTATAAGGAAATAGGTGATATAACATTTGAATTAACCAATGCAGTATTAGGAGGATATCCAGATACAGCTATACAGAAACTTGATGAAGCTAAAAGAAAAGGAGAACCTGCAATGATGATAGCAAGCATATTATATACAGGTTTTAGAAATTTATTAGCTTATCAAGGACTTGGAAGTAATAAAAAAGGTGCATTAGAAAGAACAGGTATGACAAAAGGAGAATTATATGGTTGTACTAAAAATGTAGGCGGATATAGTATTCCAGAAGTTAAAAGAAATATGTTATTTTGTCAACAAGTAGAAGCAGGAATAAAGATGGGTATAATAGATGAAGATATAGCCTTAGAATATTTGGTGTTGCATTGCATTAAGTAATATGTTATTATGTAGTAGACTTGTTATGTTATATTTTTCCTCCTCTATTAGGTGTATCTCAATTAAAAGATACACCTATTTTTTTTTTATGAAAAAGACTTGACATTTCTATATGTATGTATTACAATATAATAGAAGTAAGAAATACATATAAATAGAAAGAGGTAATTAATATGACAGATTTAGAAATGATGGAAACATTAGAGGAAGCAAGATTAGCAAGTACAGAACCAAATTCATTTCCAGTATATGCTTTATCAAACGGAAAAGAAATTACATTTTTAAGAAGTTATAATTATAGAACAATGAAAAGCTATTTTGAAAAATTAGGATATTGGGTATGTTCAATATTTGAAAATGGACATAGAGTAGAAGCATAAAAACAATGAAATGTGAAGCGATAACACTTAAAACACTACTTTATAAGGAGGACACTTGAATGACAAAAGAACAGGAAAGACTTGTAACAGATAACCATAATTTAATATATTGGTTTATACAACAGAAAAATCTGGATATTGATTTATATTATGATATATTAGCCTTAGGATTATGTAAGGCGGCTATACATTATGATGAAGCTAAAAATTCAAAATTTGCTACTTATGCAGTTATTGTTATGGATAATGAATATAAGGCAGAATGTAGAAGGAATATGTCACAAAGGAGAAGATGTGATACATTGTGTTCATTAGATGAACCAATACATAATGAACAAGGTGATATATTTTCTAGGAGTGAGCTTATAACTAATGGGTTAACAGCTTATGATGAAATTATACCATATAATTTGGAAGATGTTTTAAATGATAGCCAATTACAGATTGTAAGATTATGTATGTTAGGATTTACACAGGATGAAATATCTAAACAATTACATTATAGTCAATCATATATAAGTCGTCTTTTAACTCAAATAAAAAAGAAGTTGGAGGTAGGATAATGTCAGATACTGAATTAAAGCAAACAACTTGTAAAAGATGTGGAAGAAAATTAAGAAGTCCACAAGCTATTGAATTAGGTATGGGTGCAATATGCTGGAGAAAATATCAAGCAGAAAATAACCATAAAAAATTATGGGAAGAAAAGGAGAATACAGAAGATGAATAAGGAATTAAATTTAGATTTGGTATGTATGGTACAAAGACAGTATTATAATGATAAAAGAGAAAAGATAATGAAAAGGAATATAAAAGTATCTTGCATATGTTTAGTTATATTTATATTATCCTGCTTTCTAAGTTTTCTAATATATAATGTATGTGTATATGAAGTACCTGCTGAAATAATACAGGAATCATTATTGTAGTAAATAAAGGAGGAAAGTGAATGATAATATTAGGAGTACTAGCTATTATAATAGTTATTATATTCATATTTGCATTAACAAAAGCGGCAGGGAATATGGATAGATTAGAAGAAAAACATAATAAGAAATAATATATTAACAACATACTATCTTATAGAAATAAATAAGATGGTATGTTGTTTTTAGTTTAACATTATGTTAATATAATATTAACAAAAATATGAAAGGCGGGGTAAATATAGATACTAAATCATTAATATTCAAATTACAAAAAGCATTAAAATCAAAAGGTATAATAGTATGTATAAATACATCTCAATTCTATTCAGAACAACAAGATAGATATATAACTATGTATACAGTAGTAAGAAATAAAAAACAATTAATAAGAACAGCAAGTCAAATAAAAGTAATATCAGTATTACAGGAAATATGGAAGGAGGCTAGTAATAATGAAGAATGAAACAGATAAAGAAAAAGAAATAAAGAAACATTTAAGTCAAAAACAAATAGACTTTGTATTATATTGGATAGAAACAAGTAACATAACACAATCAGCTATTAGAGCAGGTTATAGTGCTAAGACAGCATCAGCACAAGGTTGTAGACTGTTAAAGCAAGTTAGAATCCAGGAATATATATCTGCAATAAGGGAAAGACTGGAATCTGACAAGATAGCTAGTATAGAGGAAGTAATGCAATATCTTACAAGAGTAATGAGAGGCGAGGAAAAAGATAGCTTCGATATGGAACCATCATTACAGGAAAGAACCAAAGCAGCAAATGCTTTAGCAGATAGATTAGATGTAAGAGCTAAGAATATTAATGTGCAGACAGCAGTTACTATTATAGATGATATTCCAGATGATGTAGAGGTGGAAGATGTTTCAGAAGAAAGTTAAAGGTGTATCACTTCTTAATTGTATAGGTCCAGCTTTTTATGGTGTTCATAATGATATTAAGAAAAAAGGACATACATATTATGATTTAACTGGTGGTAGAGGTTCATTAAAATCCTCAGTTATTTCTATAGAAATAATTCATAATATGATGAAAGAGGAAAACAGCAAGAAACACGCTGTTATATATAGAAAAGTAGCTGATACTTTGGAAACATCTGTATATTCACAAATTGAATGGGCTATTAATAAATTAAATGTGTCACATTTATGGAAATTAACCAAATCACCTATGAGAGCTACATATCTTCCAACTGGACAGAAAATTATATTTAAGGGCTTGGATAAAGCTAGAAAATCAAAATCTATAAAAGTTCCATTTGGATATATAGGTTATTTATGGTTTGAAGAGTTTGATGAATTTGCTGGAGAAGAAGAGATAAGAAAAGTTCAACAGTCTGTTATTAGAGGTGGTAGTGATTTCATTGTTTTTAAATCAATGAATCCACCTAAGTCAAAGAATAACTGGGCTAATGAATATATAACACAGGAAAAGCTAAGAAAAGATACATTAGTATCTCATACAACATACTTACAAGCTCCTAAAGAATGGCTAGGTCAACAGTTTATAGATGATGCTGAATGGCTTAAAATGGTTAATCCTAAGGCTTATGAACACGAATATCTAGGTGTTGCAATAGGTACAGGTACTGAGGTATTTGATAATATAGAAGAAAGAATAATAACAGATGAAGAAATATCAAGATGGGATAAGCTATATAGAGGTGTTGACTGGGGTTGGTATCCAGACCCATTCCATTATGGCTGTATGTACTATGATAGCAGAAGGATGATACTTTATATCTTTGAAGAATTTAGAACTAATAAGATGAAAAACTCCGATACAGCTCAGGTTATAAAAGATGAATTTAATGTAGGAAGATATGATATAGTGACTTGTGATAGTGCAGAAGAAAAGTCTATTGCAGATTATAGAGCATTTGGAATAAATGCAAGACCTGCAGAGAAAGGACCTGGAAGTATACGTTATGGAATGAAATGGCTTCAATCGTTAGTTAAAATAGTCATAGACCCAAAAAGATGTCCTGATACAGCTAAAGAATTTAAGAAGTATGAATATGTTCTTGACAAAGATGGAAATCCAACATCAGCTTATCCTGATGCTGACAATCATAGTATTGATATGACAAGATATGCTATGGAATCTGTGTGGAAAAAGAAAGGCAAGTGATGTTAGAATTAATAACACTAATATGGGGAATATGTGCATTGTCCTATTTCATAATAAGATTTATAATAGCTTTAATACAATATATAAAGGAGGTTAGAAAATGAATATTAATATTTTAGGAGTTCAATATCAGATTAAGCGTGATAAGGATATCGAAGAAAGGCTTATACAACAAGGCTTAGATGGAGAATGTGATTTATATGAAAAGATAATATATATAAAACCTAGCTGGCATATGTTATCTGCAGAAGATACATTAGAATCACGTACTGAAAGATATAAAGAAGTATTAAGACACGAAATAATACACGCTATATTCCACGAAAGCGGCTTAAGTCAATATGAAGATGATGAAACATTAGTGGATTTTATAGCTTTACAATTTCCAAAAATGACAGATATTTTTAATAATATAGTAGATTAAGGAGGTTCATATAATGGCTTATAAAAAAGAGGAAAAGCATATTGTATATAATGACACAGAACATAATAGGAATTGGTATAGTGATGGTAGTTGTGAATTAATAGACCATCCTAAGGATTGTGCAAAAGATACATCTATAGATACTGAATATATAGATGGAAATCACGCCAGCTATTATGGTGGAGAAAATAATACATATGAATGTATAAAAGTGATAGAAGCTTGGGGAGAAAAAGGAAATTGGAATTATGAAGATGGTTTCTATTTAGGTACAGTTATGAGATATTTATGTAGAAACGGAAATAAGAAAGATAATGCTAAAATACAAGACTTGCAAAAATGCATTAATTATCTTAATATGTATGTAGAAAAATTGAAAGGAGAACAATAATGGGAAGAGTAGTTATACCTGGATTTAGAAAGATTGAAACAAGTGGGGGCGGAGAAGGAGGAACAACTAACTATAATGACTTGATGAATAAGCCATCTATAAACAATGTTCCTTTGTCTGGGAATCTGAATACTGTTGATTTACATTTAACAGATGCAACATTGACAGAAGAAGGAGTTCCAGCAGAGGCAAAGACAGTAGGAGCTAAGTTAGAAGAACATTCTACTTCTTTAACTGCCCTTAAAGAAGAGATTATTAAGAAAGCAAACTCTTCTGATATTCCAACTAAAGTAAGTGACTTACAAAATGACAATAAATACCAAACTGATGCAGATGTTACTAATACTCTCACAACTTATGCAACAAAAACATATGTCGGAGAACAGATTAGTAATGCTGACCATTTAAGACGTGAAATTGTAACAGAGATTCCAAGCTCAGAAACAGCAGATAAGAATACGATTTATATGTTAAAGATTGAATCTGTTACAGGAAATGATAAATATAGAGAATATCTTCTTATTGATGGGACTGTACAATGCATTGGTGACACTTCTGTGGATTTGACTGATTATGCAAAGAAGACAGAAATTCCAACTGAATTACCTGCTAATGGTGGAAATTCATCTACAGTTAATGGTCATACTGTAAATAGTGATGTTCCAGCAAATGCCAAATTTACAGATACAGTATATGATGATACAGAAGTAAAAGAAGATTTAGATACATTAAAGAAAGAAACTACTGTAAATCTTTTGAATCCTACTTTACAAACAACTACGCAAAATGGAGTAACTTGCACTAACAATGGGGATGATACTTATACTTTGAATGGTACGGCTACAGATTTAGTTGCAATCAGCCTAAATACAATTAATTTTGCAAAGCTTAAAGAAAATGTAAAACTATGTGGCTGTCCGTCCGGTGGTAGCAATACAACCTATAAATTAAGTTTAATAATATCTGAAACGGGTGTTCAGCAGAATGATTACGGAAATGGTGTAATCATTAATAACCCTAGTATTTTAACATCAAACGCCGTTTCGCTTCGAATAGTAGTATATAAAGGAACAACACTTAAAAGTGCTATTTTTAAGCCAATGCTCACCACTAACCTTAATGCCACCTATGATGATTTCGTTCCTTATACAGGCGATACAGGACGGCTTAATGCAGATGTTGCTCTGCTGAAAAATAATCTAGACAACACTATAAATAAATATGTTATAAATACAAAGGAAACAATATATATACCATTAAACACAATGCTTTTAATATATGAAACAGCATTTGATATGGGGACTTATGTAGTGCGAAGCGAACCTGGAAATAAAATGTTTATTCACGCCCTTAAAGAAAATTCAAAAGTTAATATTGAACTAGCTGATAATGGAAATATAAAAATTACTAACACAGCAAGCGTTGGTGGGGATATTCTTACTATAGTCTACTAAATTAATTACTGTTTAATTAATTTAATGAATAAAAATTCAAAATAGGTGTTGAAATAAAATGTTAGCAGTAGGTGACAACTTGAAAATATAAATATATAAAACTATGACTGAATAATATAAGGAGAATAAATACAATGTTTAAAAAATTATTAAATCTTATATATGAAGCTCTTGCAAAGATGATTGGATATAAGTCAGTTGCCGAATCCTTAGATATAAGTGATTCAGTTATTTCTGATAAAATGTCTGCCGCTTTTGATTTATGGAAATCTATGTATAAGGATGAATCTCCTTGGCTTAATGATAAGCAAGGTGTATATTCTTTAGGACTAGCTAAACTTATATGTGATACAGCACAACAACAGATATTATCTGAATTAGTTACAAGTATCAAGGAGCCTGGAGTTAATGATGAAATTGAGGAGGATAAGAATAATCAGGATATTGATACAAGAGCTAAATATCTAAATGACATATACCAAAAAAGACTTATAAAGAAACTTCCACAAACATTAGAAAAGGCACTTGCTTTAGGTGGTATGATTATAAAGCCTTATATAAATAACAATCAGATATTCCTTGATTTTAATTTTCAAGGAGATTTTTGTCCTATTTCTTTCGATGATGATGGAAATATAACTGATATAGCTTTTATTGACCAGTTTATAGCAGGTGATTTTATTTACACAAAGATAGAAAGGCAAACATTTTCAGCCACTGAAAGAAAAATAATTATAGAAAATAAAGCATATAAAGCTAAATATAGAACAGGTGAAGATACTAAAGAACAGGAATTAGGGCAGGAAATTCCTCTAAGTGAAGTTAGTCGTTGGAGTACAATATCACAAGAACCTGTACCTATAGAAAATGTTGATAAGCCTTTATATGGATATTATCGTGTGGCTACGGCTAATAATGTGGATATGGATTCTCCTTTAGGTATATCTTTATTCAGTCCAGCAGTTAAGATGATAGAAAGAACTGATAAACAGTTTTCCAGACTTGATTGGGAATATAATGGAGGTCAGCTTGCTATTGATGTTGACCCAACTGCTTTATTATTTGATGAAGGTTACTTTGGAACAGAAGCTAAAATGGATGAGCTTAAAGATAGATTATATCGTAAAGTTGATTTAGGTACTGCTGATACATATAAGGAATTTGCTCCTAATCTACGAGACCAAAATTATAATAATGGACTTAATGCTTATCTTGAAAAAATAGAAATTCTTATAGGATTAGCAAAAGGTTCATTGTCACAGGTGCAATCAGAAGCAAGAACTGCTACAGAAGTTAAGATATTAAAACAAAGAACATATACAACTATATCACATAATCAGGAAGCATTGGAAGATTGTATAATGGATGTTGTATATGCTATGAATGTATTAACTGATTTATATGACTTAGCTCCTGAAGGTGATTATGATACCTCATTAGATTGGGGAGATAGTGTATTAACAGATACAGATACAGTTCTTGAACAGAAACTTAATCTTAAGCGTGAAGGTATTATAAGCAAAGCAGAAGTACGAGCTTGGTATACTGGAAAATCTGTAGAAACAGCACAAACAGAAATTGATGAAATGGATAAAAAGGCACAGGAATTAATGATGAACGATTTATTCACAAATACAAGGAAGGAAACTACATTGGAAAGTAATGAAAATAATAAAACTCCAGTAGAGGAAGAAGATAACAAGGAGGATTAGTAAATGACATTAACACCTCAGGAATTAACAGATATAGCTTATACTATTTCTAATAGATTTGAACTTGTTACCACTAAGTATATAACTTTAATGGCAAAGCAGATTAGGCAGATAGGACAACTATCTGCTTCTAATCTACATAGATTAGAACAATTTGCTATTATGGGACAGAATATAGATGAAATTAATCAGGAATTATCTAAACAGACAAAATTGGCATTAAATGAAATATATGAGTTATATGATAGAAGTGGATTTGAAGAATATGGAGATGTAGCTTATTTATATCAAGCAAGAGGTATAAAGCAAGTCCCTTTTTCTAAAAATATAACAATACAAAACTATATACAATCTATAAAGCAATTAACTGCTGGAACATTTCTTAATATGTCTAATACAACATCTATACAAGATAATTATAGAGAGTTAATTGATACAGCTATAACAAGTGTAACTATGGGAGTACAGGATTATAATTCTGCTATACGTGATATATTAAAGCAAAAAGCTAATGAAGGCTTAAGAGTGAAATATGCTAGTGGACATACACGTAGACTAGATAGTGCCTCCAGAATGAATATTTTAGAAGGTGTTAGGCAAGTAAATGCAGGTGTTAGAAAAGAAAGTGCTTCACAGTATGGAGCGGATGGAATAGAAATAGATGCTCACAGCTTATGTGCAGATGACCATCTTCCATATCAAGGCAAACAATATTCTATAGCTAAGTATGAATCTATTAATAACAATTTAAAGCGTAAGATAGGAACATGTAATTGTCATCACGGAATATCATATATCATATTAGGTGTATCACCTAAAGGTTATACTCAGAAAGATTTGGAACAAATGAAAGATTATAGTAAGGAATCTATAACAATAGGTGATAAAGACGTAACACGTTATGAAGCTAGTCAGATTATGCGACAACTGGAAACTAAAATGAGATACAAAAAAGATGAAATAATAGCTTTAAATAAAGCTGATATAGATTTTAAAAAGGAAAAATCAGAACTAACTGCTATACAAAAACAATATAGATATGTAGCAGAACAAGCTCAATTAAAAAAGAGATATGATAGAGCATATGTTCCAGGTTATCAAGGAAAACAAAGTAAACCATAATAATAAAGTGCCTATTCTTAGTGGGATAGGCACTTATATTTTTATTGGAAAATGTCAAGTCTTTTTCCAATAAGTTATCAACAAAATTTATGTGAATAACTTATATATTTGTTGATAACTATTAACTATGTTGATAACTTTGTGTATTATGTGTATAAGTTATGCACAATTATTGTTGATAACTCAAAATTGTTGATAATTTTGTGTATAACTTGTTGATAACTACTTTACAAGTGTTGATAACTTGTGTATAATATAGAATGTAAATAATCCATAGTCCAGAAAGTGGACTATAAAATAATTTTAGATTATAAAAAGTGAGGTAAAAATTCTATGAAAAACATTTATGAAATCTTAAAGTCCTTTGGACTTGAAGTTCCAGCAGACAAGAAAGAAGAATTTGACAAGGCAGTTGTTGAAAACTATAAGACTATTGCAGAAGTTAAAGGTCTTAATGATAAGCTGGAAAAAGTAACAGGTGAACGTGATACTTATAAAAATAAGTATGACACAGACATTCAGCAGAGAGATACAGACCTGAAAGATTTACAGGAAAAGCTCAAGAATGCTGGTGCTGATGCAGAGAAACTTAATACTTTGCAGACACAGTTCGATACCTTACAGACCAAGTATGACAATGCTAAGACAGACTATCAGAAAGCTCTTGATAAGCAGGCTTATGAGTATGCTATTAAGGAAAAGGTTGGTGATTTAAAGTTTTCAAGTAAATCAGCAAAGAATGCCTTTTTAACACAGGCATTAAATAAGAATCTTCCAATGGAAGGTGATGTTATTTTAGGCTTTGACGATTTTGTAAGTGCTTATACACAGAATGACCCAGATGCATTTGCTAAGCAGGAAGAAGATAAGCCAAAGCCAGATACAAAGCCGCAGTTCGGTGGTAAGTCTTCAGGAAAGGTATCTGATGGACAGCCTCCAGAAGAAAATATTAATGATAATAATACACCAGTAATCTGGTAGAAAAGGAGATTTTAAAAAATGGCAGATACAACAAGAATTCAATCTTTAAATGTATTACTTGACCCAACAGGAAAGATGCTTTTAAAGGAAGCATATGATGGTGTAATTGCTAATGTACAGAAAGGTACTATCAGCACTAAGATTAAGAACACAGACTTATCAGGTGACCCATTAGCAGGTACAGTAGAAGCAAAGAGATTTGCTAATGCTACATCTAAGGATTATGGAACAGCTAGAAGTGCTAATAAAGGTGATGCCGTAAAAGGTAAGACAGTAACAGTTCCTATTGACCAGGATAAGGAATTTGTTGAAGAAATTCAGCAGAAGGATATTCGTCTTTTAGGTGTTGACGGACTTATTGCTAAGAGAAGTGCTAATCACACTAGGAGAATGATTGCAGAGCTTGACGAAAAGTTCTTTGCAGAAGGTAAGACAGCAGGTACACAGTTCAAGCCAGCTTCAACTGTAACTAATATAGAAGCTATCGTAGAAGCGGCTATATTACAGCTTGAAACAACTAAGAATGAATATATTGACGGAATTGACAGGTCTATGATGTCTATCACATTTGACCCAACGACATATTCGGATATGAGAATGTATCTTGATACAGTGGTAAATACTAACGTAGACACAACAACAGAAGAGTTCGTTATGTTTCATGGTGTTAAGTGTTTCAGTTCTAACAGACTTCCATCAGGTGTCAAGTTTGAAATTATGATGGATGAATCTATTGCACAGCCAGTTAGAAGTGTACCTTATACAGCTGAGAGAATCCCTCTTTCAGAGGCTATGGCAGTTGAGATGTTCTTCTACTATGGCACTAAGGCAGTCACACCTGATACAATATTCTGGTATAATGGAGAACATCAGGAATAATTAAGGAGGATTATTATGGAGATTTTAATGCCTAATGGTAATGTCTTAGTTAATGATAATCCTGAAGTATATCAGGCATATCTTAATATGGGAGGTGTAGAAGTCAAGAAAAAGACTTCTACATCAACTAATAATAGAAAGAAGTCAGTTTCTAAGGTTGCCTCCGCCGAGGATTCTGAGTAAGTGAAAGGAGATGCACTTTATGAGTTATTTAACATTTGAAGAATATCAAGCGTTAGGTGGGAAGTGTACAGAAAGTGCATTTCCTAACTTACAATTTGAAGTAGAATCCAAACTTGACTATATAACAAGTAATAATTTATCAGCTTGTTTAAAAGAATTGGAAACAATTCCAGAAGCAGTCAAGAAGTTAGAAGTCAAACTTATTAATATATTACAGAATGTAAACAATGAAAGAGATACAAGTTTATCAAGTTACAGTAATGGAATAGAAACATTTGGATATGTTAATACATCCAGTGAAAATAATGTGGATTTAGAAGGACAGATATTGAATAGATTTAAGGAAATAGCTATGCAATATTTAAGTGCTTATCCACAACTTTTTTATAGAGGAAGGTATATTGATTATGCAAGGAACAATAACCCTTTTAAATAAATTAAAAAAGAAAGATTCCATTACTGGACTTGACATATGGTATAAAACATATATAGAAAATTGTGTATATAAAAAAGACAGAATATCTAATGTTAATAATAATGTTGTTGCAATGGGAGAAGAGTTCACAATACTCATTCCCTTTTCTAATAAATACCTTGCATATAAAGATTGGAAAGGATTAGAAGATAAGACAAATTATTATACATTGTCTCCTCAGGACATAATTATATTAGATATAGTGACTGAAGATGTTACAGCTAATAATATCATATCTATAAGGAACTTGTATGAACCTAATACTTGTGAAATAAGAAGTATTGAACAAGTGCAACAAAGACCTATGGTTAATTTTGAATTTAGGGTTGGTGGTATATAATGAAGATAACTGCTACATCAACTGTTAAAATGAAAACTCCTGATACTATAACAAAGAGATTTTGCAAAGATGATAAGGTAGGACAATTTTTAGCAGAAGAATGGGGAAAGATATTTAGAAAATATGTCCCTATGGATACTGGTACATTAAGTCAAAGCTATACGACCAAACCCTTTGAAGTATCATATAATCAGATATATTCGCACTATCAATGGAATGACATAAGCAAGAATGGAAATCCTTTGAACTATAATAAGGAAAAGCATCCATTAGCTCAATCACATTGGGAAAAAGCGGCAGAACGTGATTATGCAGATATTATAGCTGATAGTGTTAGTGAGTTTATAAGGAGGATGTGATGAACATATATGAAAGAATTTCAGATTGGCTTAAAGAATGTCCGGAGATTGGTTCATATGTATATTTTAATGTAATTCCATTGGAACCAGATACATCTTCTGTAACTTCTAATGCCGCCAGTACAATCTTAAACACTTATTTAGATGGAAGTAAAGAAGTACATCTATTATTTAATATAAATCTTGTGCAGGAATATGATGCAGGTGGAACAAGTGATTTAAACTTAGAAGCTATTAATGCATTTGATAATATAACAAGATTTGTAGAAATGAAAAATAATGCAGGAGAATATCCTGATTTAGATAACTATGTTGTTAATGAAATAGGTTCTACATATAAAGCACCTGAAGTATATATTACAGAAAATAATACACAGGTTGCAAGATATGAAGGACAATTTTATATAGAATATTTAGAAAGGAAAGGTGATTAAGCAATGGCAGATGCTATGACTAAACTTACAAGAAATCAGTATATTCCATTCTTAGATACCGCTAAAGATAGCACATTTGCAGCGAATACTTGGAAAAGAATTGATTATTCTACTATCTTTGAACTTACAGTAGGAGAAGTTGAAGAGGATATGGATTATATCTGTTATGAAAATGCTGTAACAGAAATCAATTCTAACAAGCCAGAACTTCCACAGGAAATTGCTTGCTATGAAGGCAATCCTATTTATGACTTTATGTTTGAACAGCTCTATAATCTCCCTACTGGAGCAGATGTTAAGGTTCCATTCTTAATGTGCTTTGGTGGAAAAGGTAAAAAAGCTTGGAGATGTATGGCTACAATCACATCAAAGGTACTTAATACAGTTGATGGAAAAATAACATTTTCTATCAAAATGGGTGGAGATATTGAAAAAGGTACTTATACGATTGAATCAGGTACACCAACATTTACAGCAAGTGTATCTGAAGCTTCTACAGCCGGTAACAAAGAAATTTAACATATAACAAGGAGGCATTTATATGGAATATTCAATTAATTATTTAGGTGATACTTATTATCTTCCTGCTTATACTTTCGGTATTGCAGATAAGATAGAAAAACAGGAACAGCTTAACACAGGAAATAGCAGGTTTCGTGATAAGTGTAAGGGAATGTATGACTTAATATGTGAGCTTATAGGAGATGATATTAAATCTGTTATAGGTGATTTTCAGTCCACAGACCCTAATGTATTAAATATTATATATCTTTCAATCGTTAGAGCTTATAACAAGCCAGTTTCAGATTTTAATCAGGAAGAAGCATCTATAGCACTTAACAATGAACAGCTTGATAAGATTATGCAGGTGTTATCAGCTATGGATAAAGCAAAGAATCTTAAGGTGATTAAATAATGATTGATTTAAGGGTTAAAGGCTTGCCAGACCACATCATAGTGGCAGGCAAGTCTTATTTTTTAGATACAGATTTTAGAGAATGGCTTGAATTTGGTGAACGATTAAAGAAAGATAATTGCACATTATATGATATGGGATTTGTCATAAAGGATATAACAGCTTTAGAATTAACACAACATATGGATGAATTTATTTCACAGTTAATAGGATTTTATAAGAATATTAACAGTACTCCAAATGATAGTACACAGGATTCTGAAGTTATTTTAGACTATATACAGGATGGTGAATATATTGTAGGTTCTTTTATGCAGGCTTATGGTATTGATTTAACTTCTTGTGATATGCATTGGCATATGTTTAAAGCGTTATTTATGTCACTTCCTGAAGATACTAAGATTAAACAGATTATGTCCATGAGAAGTTATAAGAAAGATAATACATGCTACGAAGAACAATGTAGAAAATTAAAACATATATGGAAGCTACCAACAACATTAAATACAGTAGATGAAGCATTAATGGATGATATTAATGCAGAATTTTATAACACATAAAAGGTGGTGATATAATTGGCAGATGGAAAAGTAACTATTCAAACAGACCTGGATGATAAAGGATTAAAAGAAGGATTAGAGAAAGCTAAAAAAACAGCTACAGAAGCTGGAAAAGATATAGCTAAGTCCTTTAATGATACAACTAAAAGCACTCAACAGGTCACATCCGCACAGGAGAAGTTAAACACTGCCACAGCTAAAGTTAAAGCACAAGCAGATACAACTGCTTCCTCTTTAAATAAAGAAGCATCTAATTTAAACAATGTAAAAACTGCTACTGAACAAGTTGCAAACTCTACAGAAAAAGCTAAGAAAAGTTCTGAGAATTTAGATACTGCTAATAAAAAGGTAAGTAAATCCACAGAAGATGTTGGAAATAAATCACAGGATTCTGCTAAAAAAGTAGAATCCTTTGGAAGTAAAGTAGGTTCAACTGCTAAGAAAATAGGTTCAGCAACTTTTAAAGGTGTTGTTGTAGGTGTAGGTGCGGCGGCATCTGCTGTGACTGGACTTGTAGGTGCGGCGGTATCAAGTTATTCCTCTTATGAACAGTTAGTAGGTGGTATTGATACATTATTTAAAGATTCTTCACAGAAATTACAAGACTATGCTAGTGTAGCATATAAAACAGCTCAGTTATCCGCTAATGATTATATGGAAACAGCTACATCTTTTGCCGCTTCTTTGTTACAAGGTTTGGAGGGTGATACGGATAAAGCTACAGAGTTAGCTAATAAGGCTATCATAGATATGTCTGATAATGCTAATAAAATGGGTACTTCTATGGAATCCATTCAATATGCTTATCAAGGTTTTGCTAAGCAAAATTATACAATGCTGGATAACTTGAAACTTGGTTATGGTGGCACTGCTTCAGAAATGGCTAGACTTGTTAAAGACTCTGGTGTATTAGGTGATGCCGCTGATGATTTAACTGCTAAGAACTTAAATGAAAAAGTAACATTTGACCAAATTATTGAAGCTATTCATATAACACAAGAAAGACTTGATATAACAGGAACATCCGCAAGAGAAGCCGCTACAACTATTGAAGGTTCTGTTAATATGATGAAATCCTCTTGGACTAATCTTGTCACAGGTATGGCTAGGGATGATGCCGACTTCCAGCAATTAATGGATGAATTTGTAGAATCTACAACTGCAACTGTTTCTAATATAATACCTAGGATAGAGATAGCTCTACAAGGTGTTGGAACACTTATCACATCATTATTACCAGTTATACTTAATGAAATACCTACGATTATCAATGATATACTTCCACAGTTTATTCAGTCAGGTGTGGATATGATTCAATCCATAATATTAGGTTTAACATCAAGTCTTCCACAAATATGGGATACGTTAGTATCATTATTGGATTATATGGTGCAAACTCTAATAGAAATAGGACCTACCTTATTAGAAAGTGGTGCAAATTTACTTTGGTATATACTAGATGGATTTATAGAAAAAATACCTGAAACTGTACCTACTATTTTAGATTTTGTACAGAATTTTGCAGATACCATAGCTTCAAAAGCTCCCGATATAATTCAAACTGGTTTTGGTATGCTTAATCAATTAGTTGAAGGAATTATATCTTGTTTGCCAATACTTATAGAAAAAGTTCCAAAAATTATAACTACATTTGCTAATATTATTAATGACAATTTTCCTACTATAATTGCTATGGGTTTTAGCTTATTATTAAAATTAATATCAGGTATTATATCTTGTATACCTACACTTATTGCTAATATACCCCAAATTATAGAAGCTATTGTAAGCTCTTTATTAGCTTTTAATTGGATTAGCTTAGGTGGAAAATTAATAACTTTATTAGGTGATGGTATTGAAGCAATGTTTAGTTTTATTGGTGGTATAGGTGAGGATTTATTAAATGCTATAACATCTCCATTTGAAAATGGATTCTCCGCATTATATGATATAGGTTCTAATCTTATTGAAGGTTTATGGAATGGTATTAGTGATATGACAGGTTGGATTGTGGATAAAGTTAGAGGTTTTGGAAGTACTGTATTAGATGGAATAAAAGACTTCTTTGGTATACATTCTCCATCAAGAGTTATGAAAGACCAAGTAGGTAGATATATAGCAGAAGGTGTTGGTGTAGGTTTTACTGAAAATGACCCAATGCAACAAATTACTTCTGATTTAACTAATGGATATAATACTTTACAAGCAAAATTAAATAGTGATATGCAAGCTGATATGAATAGAAGCTATCAAGCTATTTCAGAAGGTTCGGATGTCAATGTTAATGTTGTATTGGAGGGTGATGCTAAAGGCGTATTCAGGTTAGTTAAAACAGAAAATGATAATATTAAGAAATCTAATGGAAGAGGTGGTTTATAATGCTTGTAGAAATTAATAAGACTGATTATAGTAGATATCTTGTTAATGAATATGATATTAATGAATATAATGAGTATAATAGCTGGACTGATGGAAATGGAAAATTGCACAAAGATGTTACACGAACATATATACAAGGTACATTACATCTTAAACTCACTGAATCCGCTTATAACAAATTTCTAACAGATATACAGTCTGTTAAGACTGATAAGACATATACAATGAAGGTACATGTTAATAATTTAGCACAAGCAAAGGAAATAACAACATATATGGATTTTTATCCAGTGATAAAAAAAGATTTAACATCTGGGAAGATATATAGTATAATAGATATATCAATAGAACAAATGTGAGGTTAGTATGATTAAAGAAGAATTATTTTCCCTTTATAAAAAGGATGATGTAAAAAAGAATATAATCATAGAAATAGGTGATGATACATTATCTAATAATGACTTACATCAGGATAATTTCTCCTTATATGAAAGCATCTGTTCACAGGATAATTTAAGGTGGGGTGGTTGTGAATCTAGTTATATTAAATTTAGAATGAATAACCGCCACACCAAATTAAAAGGAAAAACAATAAAAGCATATCAAATACTTAATAATGATTCCACTTTAAAAATGCCATTAGGTACATTTAAAGTGGAGTCAGATACCCCAGCTTCTGATAAAAAGTATAGAGATATAACAGCATATGATATGCTTTATACTATGAGAAATAAAAATATGACTACTTGGTATAATCATATTGTTTTTCCAATTACAATTAAAAAATTAAGGGATTCCTTTTTTGAACAATTTGAAGGTGTAGAACAAGTAGATATAGAACTACCTAATGATAATGCTTATATATATCAAAGTACTTATGCCTCTAATGTATATGGAAGCTATGTACTATCCGATATATGTGCTATCAATGGATGTTTTGGAAAAATTAACAGAGATGGATTGTTTGATTATATATTTATTACAGCTGATAAAGATAAAGCCATCCAGGTAGAAGCAAATATTAGAAAAGATATATCTTATGAGGATTATGTTACCCACGACATTAACCAGATTAAATTAACACAGACAGATGTTGATGCTGATTTTTATTATGGTGATGGAGATAACAGCTATCCAATTTCTTTACAAGTTTTACAGGTTGGAGAAAATAAAGATACATTAACTACTTTATGTTCTAATATTTTTGATAAGATAGCACATGTTACATTCAGTCCTATTGATTTAAAAATAAGAGGAAATCCTTGTTTAGAAACAGGTGACTTCATTGTGACCTCTGGTTATGAAGGAGAACTAATATATTCTTATATACTTCAAAGAGACCTTGACATAGGTGGATTTGAAGAAATGACAGACGATTTACAATCAAAGGGTGCAGAAATATATACAAGAGATACATCCGATAATTCTATAGTCATTTATGATAATAGCAAAGATATTAATACGTTATATAAGAATAATTTCTATGCTTATACATTTACAAATGAGGAAGAATTTAATACATCTTCTACTAAAAAAATGATTATTAAATTTAACTTAGCCGCTACATCACAAGCAGATGTTATTTTTATTGCAACTATACCTTTCACATTAGATTCAGATGGATATGTGAGAGTTGATTACTATAAGGATGGAGCCATAGTTGATAGAGATTCTATAAGAAGTTATCATCATAAAGGTGATAATGAAATAACACTTACCAACTATATGACTATGGATGAAAATGGCAGATTGACATTAACAGTTTCTATAAATACAGAATATGTTGAAAGTATAGAAAGACAGCATACAGCTAAAATAATATCTTTCGAGAATTATATTAAAACTACAAAATATGAAGATACTGCTATTGATACAACTATACCAACTTTGAATATTCCTAAATACGGAATTAAAGCAATTTGTTTTGCTAAAGGACTTGCAGGCGGTACAGCTTGGGATGGAACTATCAATATTGCAGAACAAGTTCCAGCTTTCAGCTTATCAGGTGGTATCACAGTTAATACATTTAAAGATATATTATCTGTTAAAACTCAAATTCCTACATCAAGAGGTATTGTAGAAACAGTTAGTCCATTCACATTATCTGGTGGACTTGTATTTGCAGGTGCAAAGGATAGTATCAGTTTTGATAAAACAATTAAATTTTATAATATTGACGTATCAAAAGCTAACTTGTATACTTATAATAAGAATTATGTTCTTACAGATACAAAGTATGAACTCAAGACTGACTATATTTATAATGGAACAGAAGAATCTATTGATAGTGGTAGAATGTCAAGTGTAGAATTAGACTTTACACAGTTTGCAAGCGTTGAGGAGGTGACTATATCTAATGTCTAATTATAATAGCATAGATGATATAATTTCTTCAGGTATAACTAATTCAGAAACTTTGATAGATAATGTAAGTTATGATGATAATGCCTATACAGCACAAGGTGTTGATTGGTTTAATTTTAATTCTATTATTACATCTTCTATTTATATATCGGGCAATACTTGGTTTGGATTTGGTTCTAATTCAGAACATCTTAAAGTAAATAGAAGAGATACTAAGATGTGGTATTTATACAGAGAAGAAGGAACTTTATATAATTATTATAATTTTTTAAAATTTAGGTGGAGTGGGTATAGTCAATATAATAATACATCCGAATCATATAAATTAACCTATGATGTGATTTTATTTAGTACTGGGGATATTTTTCTTCATATGGTAGATATTCCTAGTTCTAATTATGATGGAACATTTCAGTTAGTCACTAATAATCAAACTTACACATATACAGCTCCTACAATAGATACACCTAATGTATCATTTATCAGACAACCTAACGATACATATATAATTAGTTATGATATACCTAATATTCTACCACCTTATGACAGAAAATATCTTGTCTATGATACAACTACAAATAAGTATTATAATATTGTTGATAATGCTTTAAATGAATTGACTATAACAGAAGTAACATCAGAAAATCTTAAAACTTATGGATTTGATGAACCACCTACATATAATATATTAAAGACATTAACTAAGCCTAAGATATATTATTGGCAGGATAGTGAAGATGTTTTACCAGCATTAAAAGCAAATGTTTTAGCTACCCCTCCACAACAAACTATTATAACTGACGATATAGATATATCTGATAAAACTATAACAGGTATAGAAAAAATAACAGCTGAATATACTGGTGACCCTCATGTGGCTTGTAGCTTTGATAATGGTGTAACATGGAAATTATATAATGGTGTGAGTTGGGTTGTATTAAGTGAAAATGAAACTGGAATGACAATGGAAACATTATTAGCAATAACTACAGAAAACTGGACACAAATACTTCAAGGATTAACATCATTTAAAATACGATTTACATTATCAAATAAAAAAGATACAGTTACTAATATGATTATAAACTTTACTAATTAAAGGAGGTTATATATGTTAAAAGGACATACTAAAATTGAATTGAAGAATGAGAAAACTGGAGAAATACAGGTTGTTGAAAAGAATAATATGGTTACTGATGCTATCCAAGATTTATTTGATTGTAGATTTGCTACACTTAATCCTTATATATTTAATATGTCTAATATGTCAGATGGAAATATACTTCCATTATGTCCTAATGCAATAGGTAGTATTTTATTATTTGAAAAACAGTTAGATAATGATAAAGATAATATTATAGCTCCTATAGATAACACTTGTATAGGATATGCTTCTAATGATGTTAATACCACTCAAAACACAAAACGAGGTTCTATGAATCAAACAGAATCTGGTCCTATTGAAAATGGATATAAGTTTGTATGGGACTTTAGCACAAGTCAAGGAAATGGTGAAATAAGTGCTGTTGCACTAAGTCACAAATTAACTGGAATTAACTATATTGGTGATACATTTGGTAATTCTAGAAATATAGTTCAAAGCGTAGGTTCTGTTGATTTAACCATACAATCTAATAATCCCTTAAATATAACAGACCCAAGTGATTTAATAACTAGCATAGTTGAATTTAATATACCGGAATCAAAAGTAATTGGTTTAATTATTAAAGATAATATTATTTATATTGTAAATATAAATATAATAGGCACTAAAGTTACATTAACAAATGACATTAATAATTTTCAATATACAGAGCTACATAAGTTATCTAATACAACTTTTGCATCTATAAGTACTGCATATCATAATTTAATAGATGGGAAAAATGGTTATTGGTATATATTTGAAATATCCGGAACATCTATTAACTCTGAAAGTAATACATTATATTGGATAAAAATTAAAAAAGATGATTATAGCTATACAGAAGGTAATATGGTTATGACTGAGAAATTGCAAAATGACCATCTAAGATTTGCTCAAATGTCAGATGAAGAATATTTATACATTATGTCTATAACTAAGGATAAGTTTATAAAAATTAATCTAAATAATTTTCAAGACATTACACAAATACCACTAGGTTTTACTTCAAAATTTACGTCTGGAGATTCAGGCTGGGCGGACGTCGCTAATAAAATGTGGAAATACTATAATTATTTTGTATGTTCAGATTTTATTTTTGACCCGAAGACTGATATTGCATATCAAAAACAAAATTGTATGAATCCACTGTTTACAAAGATAATTGCACAAAATAAATTATATAACTTGGCTTTTTATTATAACAATAATTCATATGCACGTAGACTTTATTATTGCTTGTTACCATATTATCTAGCAACAAAAAATAACTTAGATACACCAGTAACAAAAACATCTGAACAGAGTATGAAAATAACCTACACATTAACAGAAGAATCTTAAAAATAAAAGTGTACAAATAGTTTACAAAAAATGTAAACTGTATTATAATGTAAATATCATTAAAGAAAGGAGGATTAGGAATGGAATTTCCAGTAGTAGAAACCAAGTATCAGCACGTTAATACGTTTGTTAATACTTTAGCTCCTATTATATGTAATGAGTGGCTAAGACGTAGACACAGTGGTGATAAAACTATAAGTCCAGCAGTTGTTATTGCTCAGGCTTGTGTAGAATCTGGATACAATCTTAATGCAAGTACATTGTTTGGTATAAAGGGTGAAGGTATTATATCCAACACAACTGAATATATAAACGGACAGTATATCAACATTGTAGATAGTTTTCAGAAATTCAATAGCCTTGCAGAAGCGGTTGTTGGTTACTATGACCTTATGCAGTGGGATAACTATGATGATGCTACTTCACAGAATACTGTTGAAGGAGAATTAGATGGTTTGACTAATGATATAGGTTACGCTTATGCCACAAGTCCTACATACTATGATACTTGTCTGTCTGTTATAAATAATTTTGGACTTAGAGTGTTCAATGATTATGTTGAATCCTTTGATGTTACGGAAGCTCCAGAAGATACCTCTACAATAGATACGAAGATAAATGTTGATGAATCAGGAAAATCTAATGAACAGATTGCTGATGAAATGTATCTTGGATTATGGGGTGTTGGAGATGATAGGAGAGAAAGAGTAACAGCCGCAGGATATGATTGGAGAGCTTGTCAGGATATTTTAAATGACAAATATTATCCAGATAATACAAGTGATGAAGATAATGATGACACAGCTCCAACATTAGAAGAAGGACAGGATGTAAGATTCACAGGAACTTGTGATTATAATGGTACACCATTAAAGTATACAGATAGACCTTATCAGATTTATAGCATTGATGGAGATAGAGTTGTTTTAAGTATATATGGAGAAGTATATGCCGCTGTTAATATTAGTGACGTAGAAGCCGCTTAAATGAAAACAGGTAACGCATATGAACAGATAGTTTCAGGTAGTCAAGTCAGATTACCTGAAACTAATTATATATATGATGTTGGCGAAGTATATAAAGAAACAGCTAAACTCTATCTTGATGGAAAATATGTAGGAACTTATAAATTGAATATTCTGGAAGTTATTTAGAAAGGAGGATATATGGAATTTTTAAATAACTATATTAACCTTGTTATCTTAGCTATATGTTTAGGTGTAGGCTTTATTCTTAAATCTGTCATCAAGACAGATAAGATTAATGACTATATTCCATTAGTTGTCGGAGTACTAGGTATTGTATTAAGTGCTTGGATAAGTCATACATTTACCCCAGATGTTATAGCGATTGGAATAACAAGTGGATTAGCTAGTACAGGTCTATATGAACTGTATAAGAATTTTATTAAGAATTTTAAGAAAGGTTAGGTCTATGTTCTCATCTATTATATGTTCAATCATAACAGGAGGACTTGCGTTGATTGGTGTCATTTACACATCAAGAAAACAGCATGATTTAACTATCAGTGAAGTTAGAACAGAAATAGCCTTGATTAAAAAAGACATATCCACTTTAGATGCTAGTGTTAAAAAGCATAATAATGTTGTAGAAAGGATGTATGAAGCAGAAAAAGCTATTTCTGTTATGCAAGAAAGGCAGGATGTTGCTAATCATCGTATCAGTGATTTAGAGGAGGATAATCATAATGGAAGATAACTTAGCACTTGAACTTCTACATGAAGTCAAAAGAACTGGCAAAAGATATTTTATATTATTTATCATCACTTTGATTTTGTTATTTGCTTCCAATGCCATATGGCTATATGCTTGGTGTTTACCAACAGAACAGACAGTTACAGAAGTAACAAGTGATGATGGCAGTAATGCTAATTATATTGGTGGAAATGGAAGTATAGACAATGGCGGCAACAATTAAAGTAACAACAATTAAAAGAAGAGGACGTCCTAAGGGAAGCAAGGATAAAAAACCTCGTAAGCGGAGAAGTTAATATGACGATATCTAATTTCACCAAGAAAGAACTTGATTATTTAAGAGAACAATGTAATTTTGTTAATTTAGAAATCCCTATCTTTGAACAACGTGCTAAAGGTGAAACTTTAGAACATATTGCAGAGGAACTTAATATATCAAGTGATTATGCTAGAAAGCTAAGCCAGAGAGTAAATAAGAAAATAATTAAAGTCTTATAAAAATATATCATAACACATTTAGAACACATTCACTACATTGTGAGTGTGTTCTTTTTTATTTACAATTAAACTATAAGAAAGGAGTATAAGATATGAAAAATGCTAGAGTTATTTTAGATGAACTTATAAATAGTCCTAAACTACAAGGTATATCTATACTCCACATATGTAGAATATTTATGGTTTTATTAGAAATAGAGGAGAAATATGATGATAAATCCAATGACACTTGACCCTATATCATTAGTACAATATCACTTATATCTTAATGAATTTATTAGAAGGGAAGGCAAGAAAGATGTATCAAGGAATGAACAATCCAATGATGAATTACAATCCGTATATGAATTATCTAAACACAATAAATAATTCTAATAATGTAGGTTCCAATTATAATATGCAACCTACAACATTAACAAGAGTCACTGGATTAGAAGGTGCAAAGGCTTATCAAATGCCTGCTAATAGTACAGTAGCACTTTTTGATAATAATGAAGATGTTATGTATATCAAAACTACTGACGGAGCAGGATTTCCTACTATAAGGGCATTTTCTTTTAGTGAAATAACTACACAATCTCAAACTTCACAGAATATTGATTATGTGACAAGAGATGAGTTCAATCAGTTAAAGGAGGAATTATTAAATGGCAAGCAGTCTATTCAACAATCAGCAGACCTTGACACAGCAAGGGTTAAACAATCCAATATTAAACAGAATAGCACAAATGAAAAATATGCTAAAAATAGCTAATAATCCAGAACAAGCTCTAATGAATATGGCTAAAAATAATCCTCAACTACAAGAAGTTTTCAATATGTGTAGTGGTCAGAATCCTAAAGATGTATTCTATCAAAAATGTTCACAAATGGGAATTGACCCTAATCAAATTTTAGGTATGATGAAATAGCTTAATGCTTTTCATAATAAATATTTTTTAGAAAGGAGATACAGTTATGGACACAGGAGTATCTTTAGCAGACATTGCCGCCGTTACAGATAAAAATGATGGTGGAATGTTTGGTGGTGCAGGTGGAGGCGGAATGTGGATTTTCGCTTTACTTATTCTTTTACTTATTGGAGGAGGAGGTTTCTTCGGTGCAGGTAACAGAGGTCCTATAATGAATGGTGAGCCAGTTACAGAAGCAGGACTTTGTAATGCTATGAACTTCAACAATCTTGAGAATGCAGTTGGCAGGCTGAATGATAATGCTCAGCACAACTATCAGGGATTACAGAACGGAATCTGTAATTTAGGTTATGAAACTCTTCGTAACTTTGGTACTACTCAGAATCAGATTGCTGATTGTTGTTGCACAACACAGAGAGCTATTGATGGTGTTAATTACAATGGTGCTATCAATACTGCCGCTATTAATGCTAATACAACAGCTCAGACACAGAAAGTTCTTGATGCTATTCAGCAGAATAAGATTGAGAGCCTTCAGTCACAGGTTAATCAGTTACAGCTTCAATCAGCTATGTGTGGTGTAGTTAGATATCCTAATGCAACAACATACACAGCAGGATATAGTCCAATATTCACTAACGGATGTGGCTGTACATGTGCGAACGTATAAAAGTGAATAATTAAAAATAGAGCATATTAGTATGTCAATCAAAGGGTGCTAATATAGCACCCTTTTTAAATGAAAGGAGAATAAACAATGTTAGAAGCATATTCAAAAAATCAAACAATTCCTGCAACTTCAGGAGTTATCCCTTTTAATAGTGTTACATTAAAAAAGGGATGCACAGCTGAACTCACTGGAACAAATACAATTCAGCTTAATAAATGTGGTGTATATGAAGTATTATTTAATGCAACTGCACTTGCTACTGCGGCAGGAAATATCACAGTTAGTATGACTAAAAACGGAGTAACACAGCCACAAGCTACAAGAACTATAACAGGTGCAACAGTTGCAACATCTGTAAATGTTCCTATATCTACACTTGTACAGGTGACAGATAATAATTCTTGTAAATGCTGTGATTCTCCAACAATCTTACAGTTTGTTAATACCGAAGTAGCTTGGACAGGTGATGTAGATGTTGTGGTGACTAAGATATGTTAAATTTTAGTGAGGATGAACAGTTTTCTATAATGGATATATTGAATATCATTTCTTTCTATATAGGTCTTAAGAATCTTGATTTGAATTTTACACAGGACACAGCAGGAAAAATGTTGGATATAGCAGTAAATGATATTCATTCTCACTTAAAAGAGCAGGATGAAAAAATTGACTTAATTCTTAAAAAGTTAGGAGTTGATAATAATGAAATTAAGTAATTCCATAAATGATAATATGTCACCTAGTCAGATTTATGCTGAAATAAACAGAAGACAGATAACTGCTATGATGTTACATAGAGAATTATCTGTTATGTTTAGTTTCCTTGGATTACAAGGCTTTAAACGCTGGCAGGAATACAGATATAAAAAAGAATCGGATGAAAATATAAAAATGCATTTCCATTTTATTGATTATGATAATCATTTGATTCCTGATATGAATGTAGAAGCTATTCATATCATTCCTAATGATTGGTATAATGCAGAAAATCTTAATGTAAGTGCCAACACAAAGAAGTCTTATGTTAATAGAGCTATGTTAGAATGGCAAGAATGGGAAGAAGAAACAAAAGAAGTATTAGAACATTATTATATGATATTATTAAAGCAAGATAAGGTATGTGATGCTGAATATGTTATGTGTATGCTTAAAGATACAAGTAAGGAACTTAAAAAGCTGGAAAGATGTATGAATAAATTAAAACTTGTAGATTTTGATACTGTTTATATAGCCGAAATACAGGAAGAGCTACATAATAAGTATAAGAAAAAGATGGGTGAATAATTATGACATTTCAACAATCAATTCCTTTAGCCAAACAATTAGCAGAAAATCAACTCACCAAAGGCTTTGATGTAGAAGCATTTTTAATATTAGCAGAAATACAAAGAATGGGTGATGTTGATTTGGTTCCTGAAAGTAATGTAGATGAAACCATAACAGATATACAAGGATTATTTATTAATTATATGCATAATAGAAGTGTAGATAATTTGGAAATATTATTATCTACTATTCGTAAGATGTTAAGTGAATTATATATGTCTTGTACAGAGTCTGAAAGAGATATATTTAAAAAGCATTTAATATCTTTGCAAAATATACCACAATCAAATATTGTATAAGAAATAAAGGGGATTTATTCTCCTTTATTTTTTTTTTTGAAAAAATTACAAAAAGACTTGACATATATGTTTGTATGTATTACAATACAAATATGTTAAAGAAAGAGATTAAAAAGGAGGAATTAGTAAATGATTAAAATACATATTGGAGAACCTGACAAGCTCTCCAACAATATTTTAGTAAAAAAGAGTGCTTTTGTATCTTTTGATTATAATCCGGATATTGTGAATTATATCAAGCAGATGGGAACAAGAGTATATAATCCGGATAATCATACTTGGGAAATGCCAGTTAATAATATTATTGGATTGTGTAATAAGTTTGAGAATGAAGAAATTCAAATATCCGGAATATATGAAGATTTACACAAGCAAGAATTTGAGGTTGATATTCCAAAGGATTTTAAGTTTAAGACAAAGCCATTCAATCACCAGATTGATGGTGTAAGATTTGGTTTGAATAAAAAGAAATTCCTATTATGTGATGACCAAGGACTTGGAAAAACAAAGCAGATTATAGATTTTGTAGGTTGTCTTGAAAAAACAGATACAATCAATAAAGTACTTATAATTTGTGGTGTTAATTCCTTAAAATATAACTGGCAGTCAGAAATTGGAATACATTCAGATGAAAAGGGATGGGTACTTGGTACACGTTTTAGAAAAACAACTGGAAAGGCTTATGAGGGTTCAACAAAAGATAAACTTGAAGATTTAGACAATCTTCCTGATTGCAGATACATTATTACTAATATTGAAACATTAAGAGCTGGAGCTGAAAAGATAAGTAAAAGCAAATATCATTTTCCAGTCGCAGAAAAGTTACAAGAACTTTGTAAAAAAGGAATTATATCAGTTATAGCTTTCGATGAGTGCCACAAGTCAAAAGACCCTACATCTTTACAAAGCAGAGCTATGTCGTTGTTATCTGCTTCATACATGGTGGCTATGAGTGGTACTCCATTAATGAATAATCCACTTGATTTATATTTCCCTTTGAATTGGCTTGGTTATGAAAAGCATAGCTTCTATCAATTCAAACAGCATTATTGCACATTAGGTGGATGGGGTGGTTCACAAGTGGTTGGATACAAGAACCTTGAGGAAATTAGAGCATTGATGGATGAAGTAATGCTTAGAAGATTAAAAACAGAAGTTCTTGACTTACCTGAAAAACTTAGAAAGATTGAATATGTAGATATGACAGCTAAACAGGCTCAGATATATAAGGAAGTATATATGGGAGTTATGAATGAATTACAGAAAATTAAGTTTTCAAACAATCCATTATCTATGATGATTAGATTAAGACAAGCTACAGGTTGGACAGGTATATTATCACAGACAGTTCAGGAATCAGCTAAAATGGATAGAATGGTTGAACTTATAGAAGAAATAAGTGCAAGTGGACAGAAAGCTATTGTTTTCAGTAACTGGGAATCAATGACAGAGATAGCAAAAGAAAAGTTAAAGTCTTATAATCCTGCATATATCACAGGTAATACTAAGGCAGATGATAGAATGAATGAAGTTACCAGATTTCAGACTGATAAGAATTGCAAAGTTATAATTGGTACTATTGGAGCAATGGGAACAGGACTTACATTAACCGCCGCACAGAATGTTATATTTTTGGATAGTCCTTGGAATATGGCATTAAAAGCACAGGCAGAAGATAGAGCACATAGAATAGGTACGCAAGGAACAGTCAATATTATAACACTTGTATGCAAAAATACCATTGATGAACGTATTGAGGAATTAGTAGAAAAGAAAGGACAGATTGCAGATGCTCTTGTTGATGGAAAAATAAGTGTTGATGATATTAATTTCTTATTAGGTTAACACTTTACATTTTATTTTATATGTGTTACAATACAATATATATGAAGGGAGGTGAAACCAATGGAAAAGTTTTCCACAGCAAGAACAGCACAGATTCTTGACATATCTACAACTACTTTAAAAAGATGGTATAAGTGGTATGAAGACCCAAATTATACAAAGCCTTTAGGTCTTAAACTACCTACTTACACCACAGATAATAGAGGTACTAGATTTTTCACAATGGAAGCTATACAGCAACTTGAAGATTTTAAGAATAAGTTACAGTCTGAATATAAAGGATGTATGGCAGAATTTAATGCCTATTATCAATGGGGTAGACGTGGAACTAGAATAATGAAGAATAAGGAGTTAAAGAATAATGAGTAGAAGAAATGGCTTTAATATTTCTGCTTGTATAGATTCATATAAGCAGAATAAAGACTTAGAAAATAAGTTAAAAAAATCTAACACTGAAGCAGGTAACTTAATTAAGCAGTATTTTAATGAAAAAGGCATAACTACTGCCAGCAGTGATAATTATACTGCTACAGTTACAACCACAACAAAATCAAGTCTTAATGAAGATTTGGCAATAGAAATTATTAAAGAAAATCTTGATGGAGCTTTGCTTCATTCTGTTATAAAAACAAAAGAGTATATAGATGAGGATGCTCTTGAAAAATTGGTATATAACGGAGATTTTAATATAAATGCATTATCAAAAGCTAAGATTGACACAGTTACACAGACCTTAAGAATTACAAAGAAAAAGGAGGACAAGTAAATGAAGGTATGTAAGTATGCAGGAGATGTAAATGATGAGTATTGCAAGAGCTGTGATGGTATTATGATGGAGGTTGAAGGAAAAAAAATATCTTGTGAGGATTGTGCAGGATATGAAGCAGGTGATGTAGATGTTGATACAGATACAGGTGAAGTCACAGAAGAACCTATGAATCCACCAGTTGAAGAACCTAAAAAAGAAGCTAAATCTAAGACGACACAGAAAGCTAATACAGCTACCAAACCTAAGCAGGTAATAAATACTACAACTAAATCAAAAACAGCTGTAAATGAAGCTTCTAACAATACAGAAAAAACAGATAAAGAGGTTGTTAAGGTAGCAGAAGAAAAACATAAGGAAGAAGAATCTGAATATACTCCTACAGGTATTCAGGTAACATCCTTAAGATATACATCAGGAGCTACAATTAAGAAAGGTGATAATTACTTTAAATTTATTGCAGAAGAAGAGTGGGATGTATCACAGGCTAAGCAGGATATTCAGGATGTAAGAGAACAGTTATGGGCTAAACTCAATGCAGAAGTAGATGCTCAGATTGAAGAATTAAATTCAATGAATTAAGTGTTGTAAAATAATTGTGTGTATGTTATAATATAGTTGCGAGTTGAATATTGAATAATTTAATAAAATAACAATTATCCTTGTTATAAATAGGTGTGTCTTTATACACACAACTAACTTTTTATTCAACTCGCAACTGACTAAAAAGAAAGGCACATCTATTTATAACAAGGATTTTTTAATGTAAGGAGAATGTCTATATGATTAAAAATGAAAATTTTATCACAATACAAGGTTGGATGCTCAATGAATTAAGATTAAAAGGTAATGCTCTACTTGTATATGCAATAATATATGGTTTCTCACAGACTGAAGATTGTGAGTTTACTGGCAGTGCTAGTTATTTATGTGCATGGTGTGGATGTTCAAGACAAACAATTATGACAACCCTTAATAAACTTGTTAATGAAGGATTAATTATAAAAAAAGAAGAATTTAAAAATAATATCAAGTTTTGTTCATATCGTGTTAATTTGACAGGATGTCAAGATTCTTTACAGGGGGGTGTCAAAAAATTTGACAGGGGGGTGTCAAAAAATTTGACAGGGGGGTGTCAAAATTCTTTACATAATAATATAGATATAAATAATAGAAATAAAACTATAGAAAATAATATAGATAAAAAAAATTCTAAAAAAAGTTCAACAATTTCAAAACTTGTTATAGATTCTTGTTTAAAAAATGATATAGAAGATGATGAAAGTATAGAATTAATTGAACAGTTTTTAGAAGAAATGAAAATAAAAACAAAAGGAGCTATAGAAGCTAATATAGCAAAAATAGCAGGAAAAGATTATACAACAATTAAAAAATGTATAGATACAAGTTATCAAAGAAACTATAAATATATAACACCACCTGAATGGTTAGTAGATATTCATAAGAAAAAAACTGTATCAAGTGATTTGATACTTAATGATACAACAACAAAAGAGGGTAGAGAAGAAATACGTCAAATGAGGGATAATGGAACACTTATGAAATTTTAAAGGAGGCATTTATATGAAAGGTGATATAGAATTTTTAAAAGAGTTAGTATTGCAGGAAATACCTGCCGAACCTTGTGGAAAACATCATAAAAATATAGCTTTTAATACAGGTCTTAATTGCCGAGATGTTCGTATCCTTATACAAAAATTAAGAGATGATGGATATCCTATATGTGGAACACCTCAGGACGGCTATTGGATAGCCAGATATAGTGGTGAGCTTAATATAACGATTAAAACCTTACAGAATCATTGTGATAGTGCTATGACCACTATGAACGCACTTATAGAAGCTCAGAAACAGTTACAGAAGCAGGAGGCTTTAAATAATGGATATTAATCATTGTTGGTATAAAAGAGTATGTACTAAGAAATGTTCTGAAAACTGTATAAGATACAGACTTATGTATTCTCTTTTTAATCAATCACAACTTCCTGAATCTTTATGGGAATATAAAGATTTAATGTGCAAACAAGATGGAGATATGAAAGCATTTAGAACATTAAGTGGTATATCCAGTAATATGGAAGATTTTGTAAAGCAAGGACATAATCTATATATTTATTCAGAAAATCCAGGAAATGGCAAAACAAGTTGGGCTATACGTTTGATGTATGCTTATTTTGATAAAATATGGCACAGAAGCTGTTTAGATTGCAAGGCTTTATTTGTTAATGTACCAACATTTTTATATAATTGTAAGCGTTCAATTTCACAGGACGTAAAAGGCTTTGAGGAGCTATGTAACCTTATATCTACTGTTGATTTGGTTATATGGGATGATATTGGAGAAGGTGCTGTGAGTGGTTATGAACATCAAATATTACTACAATATATAGATGGTAGGATAAATGCAAGAAAAACAAATATATATACAAGTAATAAGAATGAAGAAGAGATTAATAATGTACTTGGTACAAGATTAGCAAGCAGGGTGTATAAATGTTCAAATGTTATAGAATTTGTAGAAAATGATAAAAGAGGTATACTTTAATGGTTGAATTACAAATAATCAATAAAATATTAAAGGATAAAGATATATCTATACTTGCTAATAACGATATTACAAGGGATTATTTTAATCAGTATCAGGAAGAATATGATTATATAATGGAACATAAACAAGAATATGGAAATGTTCCAGACCTTGAAACATTTATAGCAAAATTTCAAGATTTTGATGTAATTAATGTATCTGAAAGTACAGAATATCTTGTTAATACATTTAGAGAAGAATATTTATATTCACAATCTGTTCCAGTACTAACTAAAATGTCTACATTATTACAAACAGATTCTTATGCCGCTGTAGATTATCTTAAAAAAGAAATACCTAATTTAAGGATAGAAGCTGGACAGAAAGGTATTAATATCATATCTAATGCTAAAGATAGATTAGAAGAATGGAAAGAAACAAGAGAAAATAAAGATACTTTCTTTATACCAACAGGATTTCAAGAGATAGATGAAGATTTAGGTGGATGGCATAAGGGAGAGGAACTTGTAGTTTTATTTGCGAGAACAGGACAAGGAAAATCTTGGATATTAATTAAAATGTTAGAACACGCTTGGAAGATGAATTTAAGTTGTGGGTTATTAGAACCGGAGATGTCCGCTAATAAAACAGGATATAGATTTGATACATTACATCAACATATAAGTTCACAAGCTTTATATAGAGGAGAAGATATACAAGGATATGAAAGATATATAAATAAGTTATCAGAAAGTAATATTCCTTTTTATGTAACACATCCAAAAGATTTTAAAAATAATGTGACTGTATCAAAATTAAAAAGCTGGGTAGAATCTAATAAATTAGATATATTAGCAATAGATGGCATATCTTATCTTAAAGATGAACGAAAACAGAGAGGTGATAATAAGACAACTGAACTAACACATATATCAGAAGATTTAATGCAGTTAAGTATTGATTTACATATTCCAGTTTTAGTTGTTGTGCAGTCCAATAGAGAAGGACAACTGAATGAAGATTTAGATTTAACTAATATACGTGATAGTGATGGTATAGCTTATAATGCTTCTATCGTATTATCTATCCAACAGAAAGAAACTGGCTTACAAATACAGAATATTAAAGCAAGAAATAGTAGAGTAGGTATCAAGTGGGTATATATGTGGGATACTGATAAAGGTACTTTTGATTATATACCTCAACCAGAAAAAGGTGAAGAAGATGAAGAGAAAGCAGAGAATTTAAGGCGAAGTTTTAAAGATAAAGAAGAGGAGGAATATTAAATGATATTTGTAATTGATAATTTAAAATATGATACAGATAAAATGGAATTGATTTCTGAAAAATGCGATTATAATGATAACTGTATATTTCAAATATTTCAAACTAAGATTTGGAGAAGTAAGAAAGGTAATTGGTTAGTGACTTATACTAAACCATTTTCCTCTACTATTTTTGCAGAAAGCTTAACTGAAAGTGAAGTTAAGTGTCTATTGTTGAAGTATGATTTATCAAAGTATGAAGAGCTATTTGGAAAGATTGAGGAGGCATAAACCTTGATAAAGCTACAAGATACAATTATACAATCTGATACCCAATCTGTCTTAGATATGCTTAAATTTGACCTTGCACAACACGGGGTAGATAGATTTCATATTTTCAGAAACAACGGAGAAAATGTGCAGACGAATTGTCCTTTTCACAAGAATGGACAAGAACGAAAGCCGTCTTTTGGTGTAAATGGAGAAATTGATAAATGTCACTGTTTTCAGGCAGACACAAAAGTCATTACTAGAAGTGGGGTAAAATCAATATCCAGTTTGTGTGACAAGGCTGTTGATATTATAAATGGAAATGGTAATTGGGAAACCGTAATATTTAGAAACTACGGAAAACAACGACTGATGAAACTTACACTAACTGCAAATGAAAAAGAACGTATAATCTATACAACTCCAGAACATGAGTGGATTGTGAAAAATCGCAAAAACAAAATACAAACAAAAGATTTAAAAAATTGGATGTATTTAGATAAAATTTTACCAAAAGTAAATGAAGAACTAATTCCCTCTATAGATGGGATTGTACACGGATTTTGTTATGGTGATGGTTGTATGACTGGTCATCATAGAAAGTATCAATATAGATGTTTCTTTTATAATAAATCAGATTTAGGAATATCTAAATATTTTGAGCATTTAGGTAATATTAAAAAATCAATAGCAGGAAATGGAATAGAATATGATTCTATATGTTTTAGTTCATATAGAAATTTAAAAAAAGTTCCAGACATGAATATAGAAACCGATGAATACTTATTGGGTTTTTTAGCTGGTTATTTTGTAGCCGATGGAAATGAAAGTAATGGAGGTTTATCCTTATATTCTGCAAAAAAAGAAGATATTTTAAAGATAAGAGATATTTTTGTTCACTTGGGCATAGCAACTTTTAATATTGGAACTTCTAATATTAAAGCAGGCAACAGAGGATGTTTGGTTGTAAAAAATGATACTAATGCATATACTTTACGAATCGTTAAAAATAATGTTCCACAATCATTTTTTATAACTGCTAAAGGAATTAAAAATAAATCATCCTATGATGGGAGATTAAGACATAAAGTAGTTTCTGTTGAATATACAGACAGATATGAAGATGTGTATTGCTGTCAAACATCCACACATTCATTCGCACTTGACGGTTATATTTTAACAGGAAATTGCTTTGCTTGTGGCTGGGCGGGTACAATAGAGGAAATGATATCCGAATTATATGGATATCAAGATGAAGGAAAATTTGGAAAAAGATGGCTTATAAAAAGATTTAATACTGTTGAAATTGAAACAAGACCAAATATAATGGAGGGATTTAATGCAAGGAAAATCAATTTATCCAGAGGAATTTGTAAAGGCATTGAAACAGCATCAAAAGGAAAATCCGGAGAAATGGGAAAAGCTGGACAAGGAAATGAATATGAAAAGAAAAGTGACTTGGAAGAAGGAGATAAAACAGTTATTACAGAAGAAGAATTAGACAAATATAGGTATATACATCCTTATATGTATGAAAGAGGATTGACTGATGAAATTATAGAAAGGTTTGATATAGGATATGACAAAGCAAGAGATGAGATTACATTCCCAGTTGCAGATTTGTATGGTACAGTTAGATTTATTGCAAGCCGAAGTGTTAAAAACAAGTTTTTCAGATTGCCAAGAGGAGAAGATAAACCAATATATCAAGGATATAGATTCGTTACTGGAATGTATAGAACGGCTTATATCACTGAATCATTCTTAAATTGTTTGACCTGCTGGAAATATAATAAGCCTGCTATGGCTATGATAGGAACAGGAAATAAAAAGCAGTATGAAATATTAAATAAGTTACCAGTTCGTGAATATATTCTTGCATTTGACCCTGATGAAGCAGGAAGAAAAGCAACAGAAAGATTTAGAAAGAATGTACACGGAAAGATAATAAAAGAACTTGTATACTCAGATAATCGGGATATAAATGACTTGCAAGAAGAATTTCTAAGATGCAAAATAATTTTTTGAAAAACTATTGACATTTTTACTTTTATGTATTACAATATAGCTACAAGTTAAGAAATACATAGAAAGGTAAAAGGTGATTGATATGTATGATACAATATTATCAAGAAGTAGGCATTTATATAAGTGGGTTTCCGATAATAAGGTTATTGCAGATGGATTTACAAGTCAGAAAAAAGCTATGGATTGGTTAAAAGCCAATAATCTGAAAGGAACTGGTTGTACATTATACGCTTATAAGAAATGATATACAAATGAATATAAAAATCAATGTGAAGCGATAACACATAAAACACTAATATATCAATACGAGGAATTGAGGTAGGTTGAGGTGAATGTAGTATTGATATATTATAGCCTTTTCACCAAGTGGTAAGGCACAGGATTTTGATTCCTGCATTCGTTGGTTCGAATCCAACAAGGGCTGTTTACCATTTCCCCGAATGGTAAAATAGAATGATTTTGTTAGGTTTTCATCCTTAATTAAATTTCTATCCTGGCAGTCAAAAAGAAGTAAAGCACCTGATATAGCAAAATGCGGTGATTGGGATAGTGACAGGAATAAAGCTGGGAATACTGTTAAATACTTGGAGTATAGTATAGATGGCGAGTGCGTGACCAGCTGACAAGGTGTAGGTTCGATTCCTACTACTCCAGATTATAAGATATTAAATCTTATAAGAAACTAAAAACACTAAAACAATTAAGAAAGGAAAAAAGTATGGGAAGAATTAACTATGATGATGTAGACAAGTACGGAGGTTCAGACAGTGAATTTTTAAAACTTGAGAATGATGGTGATATGGTAACAGCACAGCTTCTTGTATCTGATATGGAAGATGTTGATATTTATGCTTGTCATCAGGCTATTGTTGGCAAGTGGGATGATGGAAATGATAAGACAAGATTTGTAAATTGTCTGAGAAACTATGATGACCCACTTGATGTATGCCCTATGTGTGCCGCAGGATTAAAGACACAGGTCGTAATGATGTTGGCTATGGTTGACCAGCAGGATGCAAAGATTAAGATATGGAACAGAGGAAAGACATTCATTCCTAAGATTAAGAATCTTGTAAATCGCTGGGGAGATATGCGTATGCAACCAGTAGATATTATTCGTAATGGTAAGAAAGGTGATAAGAAAACCAAGTATGATATACAGGTATCCCCAGCAAAGCCTATTGATATCAGTAATTTTGAAAAGCCAGAATTTTTAGGTGGTTATATTATGGATAAGTCAGCTGAGGAAATGCAGGAGTATCTTGATACAGGAAGTTTTCCAGATGTAGATAATAATGATAATGAGGATAATACGCAGGTAAGACGCAGAAACACTGAACCACTTTCATCAAGAAGAGGAGCAAGTAGAGCAACAAGCAGAAGGGCAGGTATGTAAGATGAAAAAATTATTTATAAGTCAGCCGATGAAAGACAAGACAAACGATGAAATTAAGCTTGAAAGAAATAAAATTATACAAAGAGTAAAGGAAGTATACCCAGACGAGGATATAGAAGTAATTGACTCTTTCTTTGAAAATGCACCACATGATGCAAAGCCATTGTGGTTTCTGGGTAAGTCTTTGGAATTACTTTCAACCGCCGACATTGCATACTTTGCTAATGGTTGGGAAAATTATAGAGGTTGTAAGATTGAAAATCAGTGTGCCGTTGCATACGGAATAGATGTAATTGAAGACTATCATAAGTAGGAGGATTATATGGCATTATCATTTGCAAGACCAAAAAGCAATGATAAGAATATAATCAAAAAATCCAAAACAATAACAACAAGAACAAGTATTAGGGGCGGCGGAAATAATCTAGCCGCTCAAATACAATCTATAGTTGCTATTGCCAATCAGAAATTAGCAATACATAAAGATGATTATATTCTTATTAGAGAACCTGACCAGTTATATGAATATATGAAAGAGATGAAGCAAGTTGGGGAGGGTGCATTAGATACAGAAACAAATGCATTAAATCCATTACTTGTAGATATAGTTGGTGGATGTATTTATACTCCAGGACAGAAAGCGGCATATATTCCAATCAATCATAAATCATATATCACAGGTGCAAGAACAAAGGAACAGATGAACGAAGAAACTGTTTCAAAGATTATGAAAGAGTTTCATAAGGATATTAGATGGATTTTTCATAATGCAAAGTATGATATACGTGTATGTAGAAAGACACTTGGAATTGATTTCAAGCCTTATTGGGATACAATGTTAGCGGCATATTGTATAGATGAAGAAGAAAGTCACAGACTGAAAGACTTGCATCTTAAATACTGTAATAGCAAAGATACAGAATCTTTGACATTTGATAGTTTATTTAAAGGAGTTACTTTTGATAATATTCCAATCTCAACAGGATATTTATATGCGGCAGGTGATGCTATAAAGACCTATGAATTGTATAAATATCAACAAACAATTCTTAATAGAAGAGTATTAGCTGGACCTTATAATGTATTTTGGAATATTGAAATGCCTTTGATTTCAGTTGTAGCAGATATGGAAGATAGAGGTGTATGTCTTGACTTTGATATATGTAGTAATTTACACGAAAAATATCATAAGTTAAGAGAAGAAAGACAAAAGCAGGCTGATGAAGCAATAGCAATGTATAAGGATGAAATTGATAATTACAAGATGAAACATCCGGATAATAAGTTGTCAGACCCTATATCATTATCAAGCCCAACTCAGCTTGCAATATTATTCTATGATATATTAGGATTGGAAAGTCCGGATAAAAAAGCACCTAGAGGAACAGGTGAAGATATTTTAAAACATTTTGCACAAGGCAAGGAAAAGAATATCTGTGAGGCTATCTTGGGAATGAGAAATGTTGATAAGCTGTTAGGAACTTACATTGATAAAATGCCTGAAATTGCATTGTCTGATGGAAGAGTACATGCAAGCTATAATCAGTATGGAGCAAAAACAGGAAGATTCAGTTCACAAGACCCGAATCTCCAGAATATCCCTTCACACAACAAAGAGATTAGACAGATGTTTAAAGCTCAAGATGGGTATGTACTTATAGGTGGAGATTATAGTCAGCAAGAGCCAATGGTTACAGCACATCTTTCTAAAGATAGAAAAATGAAGGAAGCTTTTATGAATGGTAAAGATATATATGCCACAATAGCTTCTTTAGCTTTTCATAAACCTTATGAAGAATGTAAAGAGTTTAGACCAGATGGAACAGTTAATTTGGCAGGTAAGGAAAGAAGAACACAAGCTAAAAGTATTGTATTAGGTATTTTATATGGAAGACAGATTCCTTCTATAGGTGAACAACTAGGAGTATCTACAAAAGAGGCACAAGGTATATATGATGCTGTTCTTAAAGCCTTTCCTGAATTAGCACAGTTTATTAAAGATTCACAGAATATGGCAAGAACTAAAGGTTATGTAACAACAGCTTGGGGAAGGCGTAGACATCTAAAAGATATGTTGTTAGAACCTTATGAATTCAGTTATAGTGGAAAAGTAACTAACTTTGACCCACTAGCATTTGGAAGTGAGGTATCTACAGAAGTTCCTAAGAAAGTGAAAGACAACTACATCAAACAACTTCAAAAGGCTTTTGGATGGAAAAAGAAAAATGATATAATTCAAAGTGCCTTAACTCAAGGAATTAAGATTAAAGATAATGGTGGATTTATAGCACAAGCTGAAAGACAATGTGTAAATGCGAGAGTACAAGGTTCTGCCGCGGATATGGCAAAATTAGCAATGATTTCCATTAATAATGACGAAAGAATGAAAGAGCTTGATTTCCATTTACTTATATGTGTTCATGATGAAGTTATTGGGGAATGTCCAAAAGAAAACGCTAAAGAAGTTAAAGAAAGATTATCCTATCTTATGAGGATGGCTCCATCACATTTAATAGAATTACCTTTTAAATGTGATTGTGAAGTTTCTTATAATTGGTACGGAGAAAGTATTGAGGTAGAATAAATGAGTTTTGATTTATATTTTGCTGGCACACAAAATGAAGACTGTGAATCTTTTATGTTGAAAAATAATTTATGTAGACTTCAGTCACAAGTTAATGACCGTAAAAATATCTCTCGTTGGTGTCAAGAGGAAGTACATGGAAAATTATTTATAGATTCAGGAGCTTATACTGTATATACCCGAAATATTGAATTAGATGTTAATGAATATATTGAATATATTAATAGTATTGATGAACATTTAACCATATTTGCACAAGTTGATAAAATTCCTGGAATTTATGGACAACCTAAAACAAAAGAACAAATATTAGAAGCTCCAGAGTTAAGTTGGAAGAATTATTGTTATATGAGGGAACGTGTTAAGAGTCCGGATAAATTATTACCAATCTTTCATAGGAGGGAAGATTGGAAATATCTACATCAAATGTTAGAAACAACTTTTAACGGAAAACATATACCATATATAGGTTTAGCAGCAACTACTGATTCTTCAACAAAAGAAAAAGAAATTTGGTTTGATAAATGTTTTACTATAATTAAAAAAAGTTCTAATCCACAGGTTAAAACACATGCTTTCGGTATGACGTCTTTAAAATTATTGGAAAGATATCCATTTACATCAGCAGACAGTACAAGTTGGATAATGATAGGTGCTAATGGAAATATATTAACTCCTTTTGGATTAGTAACTGTTAGTGATTCACAACAACATCTTAAAAATCATATATCTAATAATTTAGGTGAAAAACAATTAAAAAAGTATTTACAAAGTATTGGAATTGAGTTAGAATTAGTTAGAACAGATTATAAATATAGAATGTTAGCAAACTTAATATATTTAAAAAATTGGGCAGATAACTATGTTTATAAAGGTTCCAGTATCAATAGAAAAAAATTATTTTAGGAGGATTTAAAATGGAAGAAAAGAAAATCGTGCATAAAATTGAAGAAGGTATGGACCCTCAGGATGTATTATGTACTACTTATCAAATGAGAAATTTTTATACTCAGTTTAGAGATGGATTTTTTACTAATTTGGATGTTATGAATTATATTCAACACCACGCAGTTGCGTTGATGGCAAAAAAAGATATGAATGTTGTAGATGTTTGTTGTGGTAGGTCCTTGGTATTACCTCTTCTTAGATATTATGCTAAAAATATTAACAGTTATACAGGAGTTGATATTTGTGAAACTAATATAAGAGAAGCTAAAAGAGGTGCTAGTGCAAAAGTATTAAAGGAAGAAGACTTAGAAGAATATTATCCATTTAAGACAGATTGGATACTTTCAAATGTAGCAGAAATGTCTAATCATATAGAGAAAGGTTTTGCTGATTTGGTTATTTATACATCTGCATTGGAACATATGCATAAAGATGTTGGAACACAAAGTCTTATAGAGTGTCATAAAATTATGAATAAAGATTCTATTATGTTTCTTAGTTGTCCAAATACTCCTGGAAATGGTTATGAAACACAATATGCCGCACACGTTTATGAATGGGGTTATGATGAATTAAAAGAAAAACTTGATGAACTTGGGTTTGAAATAATCAATGAAGTTGGGTTGGTTATGAAAGTAAAGAAAATGAAAGAATTTTTCTCTAGTGATAAAGTTTCAAAAGATATGAAAGATTTTTATAATAAAATGTCTTTATATATGCCTAGTGCTTGGTTAAGTTCTATTGTAAGCATTCCATATCCAAAGGAATCAGATGAAATATTATTCATAGTTAAGAAAAAATCTAAAAAACTTTTCTAAAAAGGGTTGACTTTTATCTTGTATGTGTTACAATATAAACAAGTTAAGAGATAACATATACAAAATAAAAGGAGGATTAATATTATGTATTATTTATCAAGAAGGGACAATGAAACAAGAATTAAGGTAGATGAACAGTATTCAAATGAAAATACTGTAATGGTAGAATATCTTAATGGAGAAAAGAAAGGTAAGACAGTTTCTATCACTCATAGTACGTTGAAAAGATGGTGGAAGAAAATAGAAGAAGAACAGACCATTATACCTCAGGAATCTACTGTAGAGAAAGTAACTGAACCTAACATTATTACAACAGCAAAGACGGATGATAAGAAATCTGTTAAGACTAAGAAAGTGAAAAATTCTTCACACGAAAATGAAATTATAAAATTATGTTCATATCTTAAGGAATTAAAAGCTAAGTTCTATGAGTCTAATAATTCTTATAAAATAATGGATTCTAATAATAAGCCTTTAGCAGAAGTATATCCACAAAAGAAAAAGATTGTTTGTTATTTTAAATCTTTAGAAGGATTAGATTTAACAAATACACTTTTTCATCAGGACGGATATAAATATTATCTTCCAGCCAGAATTGATATATCTTATGATATTGATTTTATTGAAAAAATAAGTTTAATGTTACAAACAAAAAATACTTTGAAGGAGGATTAATTTATGTATTATGTATCAAAAAGAATGGAAATAGCAGGAGCCCATCAGTTAAAGTTACCTTATGACAGTAAGTGTTCAAATTTACATGGACATAATTGGATAATAACTGTTCATTGCAAAGGCAAGAAGCTCACAGATTATGGAATGTTAGTAGATTTTAAACATATTAAAGAATTTGTTCAGGATAAGTTAGACCACAAGTATATTAATGATGTTGTAGATTTTAATCCTACGGCTGAGAATATAGCTAGATGGATATGTGATGAGGTTGATAAGATATGTCCTATTGATACCTACTGTTATAAGGTTGAAGTGCAGGAAAGCGAAGGTAATATAGCTATATATGAATTTAGTGTCAAGGAGGATTAAATGAAAGTAGTAGAAATATTTAACAGCATAGAAGGAGAAGGTATAAGGGCAGGATTTCCTGCCACCTTCATTCGTTTATATGGATGTAACCTTAGATGTTCATATTGTGATACACCTTATGGGTATGAAGGAAACGATTATACAGAAATGACAGCTGAAGAAATTGTAGAAAAGGTAGAAGGATTTCGTTGTTCTAAAATAACGCTCACAGGTGGAGAACCCTTAATCCATCCAGGTGTTTTTGAACTTTTATTGGATTTAACAAATAAAGGATATGAAGTCAATATAGAAACAAATGGTTCTATTAATGTGGAACCTTATACTTTTTCTGATATTATCATCACTATGGATTATAAGTGTCCTTCCAGTGGTCAGGAAGATAAGATGTTATTAGATAACATAGATTATTTAAGACCTACAGATGTTATCAAGTTCGTTGTTGGTACAAAAGAAGATTTAGATGTTTGTTATAAGTTGTCTGCAGAAACAAAAGCTCAAGTGTTTATTAGTCCAGTATTTGGAAAAATAACACCTGAAGAAATTGTTAATTATATGTTGGAACATCATATGAATAATTGCCGTGTACAGGTACAGTTACACAAGATTATATGGAATCCAAATAAGAGAGGAGTTTAAAAAATGATTGATAAGGAAAAAATTGAAAAAGCAGTTAGAGAAATATTAGAAGCTCTTGGTGATAATCCATATAGAGAAGGCTTAAAAGAAACACCTAAGCGAGTAGCTAAGATGTATGAAGAAGTATTTGAAGGAATGAATTACACAAATCAGGAAATAGCAGAAAAATTCTGTAAATGTTTTGACACAGACAATGATGACCTTGTTGTGGTACAGGATATACCTATTTTCAGTTATTGTGAACATCATATGGCGCTTATGTACAATATGACAGTTTCTATTGCATATATACCTAATGGAAAAGTATTAGGATTAAGTAAATTTGCTCGTATTGCAGATATGGTTGGAAAGCGTTTACAGCTTCAGGAGAGGATAGGTTCAGATATTGCTGAAATCATACAGATAGCTACAGGTTCTGAAGATGTGTTAGTAGTTGTAGAAGGTGAACATAGCTGTATGACGGCTAGAGGTATCAAGAGTAGAGGTGCTAAGACAAGAACTGCTACCATAAGAGGTCAGTTTAAATATAATGTAGAATTAAGAAAAGAAGCTTATTCGTTAATGAGTTTAAGTCAATAAAGGAGGATATATAAATGAAAGTAGTAACAAGCAGGATGAAAGAAGCAGTAAACAAAGCAATCAAAGGAGCAGGATTTAACAATCTTATCCCAATTACATCCATGCTAGGTATTAAATTATCAGATGGAAAGTTAAGGTTGCTTACAACAGATATGACTAATACATTATGTATTATCATTGACAAAGTAGCTGGAGATGACATGGATATCACAGTTGATGCTGACAAGTTCGGAAAGTTAATAGCCAAGACAACTTCCGAGGATATTGAATTAATAATTATTGATGATGTATTATCTGTTAAAGCTAACGGAACATATAAGATTCCACTTATTTCTGATGAGGAAGGTCTTGTGTCTTTTCCAGATATTAAGATTATGGACGATAAAAATGTACAGTGTACAACCAAGCTCTCAAGTGTTATGCAGGCTTATAATATTAATAAGTCAGCTCTTGCGAAGACATTAGAAGAACCTGCTTTGACAGGTTATTATTGTGATGATACAAATGTAATCACAACTGATGGATGTGTGATAACCTTTAATGGATTCAAGATGTTTGAATATGAGAATCCGATTCTTGTTTCTGCACAACAGATGCAGTTATTAACTTTGAATACTAATGAAGACATAAATGTTTACATTGGTTCAGCAAGTATTCTGTTTGTGACAGAAGATGTTGTGATTGATGGAGCATTAATGGAAGGAATTGAAAATTTCCCAGTTGATAGTATAAAAGCTTATCTTGATGAAGCATTTACATCATCTTGTAAAGTACCAAAAGATTTACTGTTAGCAACTCTTGATAGATTGGCACTTTTCATAGAACCATACGATAAGAATGGAGCATATTTCACATTTGGAAGAAAAGGTATCAATATCCATAGTAAAAAGGATGCTTCAACAGAGACTATCAACTATGTAGAAAGCAAGGACTTTGAACCATTCATGTGTTGTGTAGATATTCCAATGTTGAAGGAACAGTTGCAGGCTAATCCTGATGATACTGTTAAGATTTGCTATGGAAATGAAAATGCTTTAAAGATTGAGAGTGGAAAAGTAACACAGGTTATAGCACTTCTTGAGGATGAAGACCTTGACAATATGACTGAATAAGTATATACTTTATATTGCAAACGGATTGAAAGATATCACTGTTTCACCACTTTCCTATTATGTATATACACCCTTATAGAAATATAAGGGTGTATTTTTTATATATAAATTTTTAAAATATGCTTGACATTTCTATATATATGTATTACAATATAATCAAGTTAAGAGGTAACAAACAAGGAGGAAATTAAATGACAAAAAGAGCAACTAAGGCTATGCAAATATTAGAATCTAATCATTGTATGATTAATAGTTTATGTACAAAAGAAGAATTGAAGAGCTATAAGGATTTTGATTTTGTTGAATATTTGAAGAAAGCTGTTAAAAGTTATGGAAAGGAGAATAATAATGAGTAGAAGATTATTAAATCTAATAAATAACAATAAACCCCAGCTTCCAGCAAACAAGAAATTCTTATCTGATGTAATGAGCTGTATTGAAAGAATGGAACAAGAAGGAAGAAGAAAAGGAAGTAATTATTATAAGCCTTCTTCTTTACATTGTATGAGAAATATGTATTTTACTCGTACAAAAGCACCACAAGACCCAGAAATGGTAGAATATAATTCTACAGGAATGGCAGATACTGGTACAGACAGACATGAAAGGATACAGAATGTATTATTAAATATGCAAAAGATGGGCTATGATTGGAAGTATCTTGATGTTGCTGAATATGTTAAGCAAAAACAGAAGTTTGGGAAATGTAAATCCTTGATTATAAAAGGTACACAAGGAGCAGAAACACATCTTATAGATACTGTATTAAATTTATCTTTCAGGTGTGATGGCATTGTAAGAAGGATATCTACAAATGAGGATTATCTTTTTGAATTTAAGAATGTGGTATCTTTCAAATATAATCAACTTGATAATCATTGCTTAGAACAGCATCATAATCAGGTTATATGTTATTGTACAGCTTTAGACTTAGATAAGGCTTTTGTGACATATGAGAATAGAGATATATGTACACTTGAAGTTCCTGAGGTATTTGAAGTAACTCAGGATATGAAAAACTGGCTTGTAAACTATATAAGTGAATGTGAGGGATACGTGGAAAGAATGATAGCTCCTCCACGAACAGAAGATACAAAGAATTGTAAATATTGTTCTTATAAAGGAATATGTAGAAAGGTAGGTTAATTATGTTATTATTTGATACTACAGATATGGATGTTAATGAAGAACTTAATAATATTGTAGAATCTGAAGGTTTTACAGCTTGTCCTTATATAATAATGAGTAAAGATACATTTAGATTATTTAAAAAATTATCTACGGATTATGATAAAAAATCTAATTGTTGGTGGTATTCAGGTCCAGAGGCAGGATATCCTGATAGATTTGAAATAGCAATAGATAAAAAATTAAACTTTGGAGAGGTGATAATAAAATGATATTTGGTATCAAAACAAAAAAGGATAAGAAGATAGAAGAGTTACAAAAAGAAATTGATAAATTAAAGTTTCAACCACCTAAAATTATTGAACAGCCTATTCAGTGTACTACTATTGGTGCTTCCTATATTGTAGATAAATGGGATAAAGCTATTGTGCAGGAATCATGGATTAAAGGAATTTTAGCAAATATGTTAACCAAAGAACTTATAAAAAGAGGATTACCTATAGAAAAGACCAAAATGGATAATGGCGATGTAGAGTATAAAGTAAGATTGAAGGTGATATTAGATGATATATATAGGAATTGACCCAGGAAAAAATGGTGGCATTGCAGTTATGCATGATAAACTTCCTAAACCTCTTGATATATCTGTTTATAAATATTCAGATGATGATTTGATAGATGTTATTGATGTATGCACAAAAGGTTCTTGCATAGCAGTACATAGAGATGAAGAGATTAAATGTGTACTTGAAAAAGTAAATGCAATGCCTGGACAGGGTGTAGTATCAATGTTTAATTTTGGACAGAATTTTGGGTTTATACAAGGTGTACTTAAAGCATATGAAATACCCTTTGAATTAGTACCACCTCAGAAATGGAAGAAAGAATTTTCCTGCACATCTGATAAAAATACATCTATTCAAGTATGTAAAAGATTATTTCCTAGTGTTAATCTAAAAGCAACTGAAAGATGTAAGAAAGACCATGATGGAATGGCAGAGGCTTTGTTAATGGCAGAATATGCAAGGAGGAAATTATGATTAAACCTAAGTATCTTTGTAATGATTGCATTCATAAGCATATATGTAAATATGTGGACGATATGTCATATTTGATAGAGGGCATTGATGAAAAATGTGATTACTGTACCAATGATTTACCCATTAATCTATCTCGTATAACTTGTGACTATTTAACCACTAATCCTGAAGGAGGAATTATTAGATAATGAGTAGAAGAGACAACATTAAGGTTAATACATCTGAATCCAAAACAACTGAATCTATAATGAAAAATGTGGATAATATAAGTGATACAATTAAAGAAATATCAGATAAACTTGTAAATAAGTATTGCAAAGATTTGAATGATTTAATGTCAGTTATTCGAGAAGAGTTGCAGAGTAATAGGGAAATAACTGATGAAGAACTAGAATTTCATATATTGGATTTAGCAAATACTTTATATTTCACAGGTTCGGCACAGGAAGATTTAGGTATTAAAGAAGATACTTGTAAAGCCATAAGACAAGAAGTATATTCAAAAGCAAGAGAACAGGCAACAGGAAAAACAGTTGCAGATAAGACAGCACAAGCAGAGCTTATAGCACAAGCAGAAACAATGACACTTGCTATATATTCAAGAGCTTATAAGAAAGTGAAATTGCGAATGGATGCAGGATATGAAATGCTTAATAGCTTAAAAAAAGTAATGAATAAAAGAATAACAGAAATGGAACTATCAAATAGTAGATATATAAATCATACTTCGGAGGATTAATTATGAAATGTAATAAAGATTGTTTTAATTGCATATATGATGATTGCATATATGATGGAAATTTTGATACCTATGATGAAAGTATAGAAATAGATAGACAAATACTTAAAGAGCGTGGACAATCTACGAAGTTTATAAATTATAATACATCTGAAAAAGGAAAAGCACGTAGAAAAGCCTTTAACGCTTCACCTAAAGGTAAGGCTTGTATGAAAAGATATAACAATTCTGAAAAAGGAAAAGCACGAGATAAAAGATATAGAGAAAGTGAAAAAGGAAAAGAAACTAAACGAAAATATAGGCAGACAGAAAAATATAAACAATATGTAAGAGAATATCAACGAAAAAGATATGCAAAATTAAAAGAAGAGAGGATTAAACAATTATGTCAGAATTAGATAATATTATTAAAGACTTAAATAAGAAAATGAAAGTAGGAGCCATTTCTTTAGGTGTAGACTTTCAAGAAGTGCAGAAGATTCCATTTTCCTCTTGTAGATTAAATTATATGACATATGGTGGAATCCCGGTTGGAAGAATAGCCGAGTTTTATGGTTCAGATGGAAGTGGAAAGACGACTACTGCTATTGATATAGCAGGAAATGCTCAAAGAATGTTTCCAGATAAAAAAGTGTTATTTGTAGATATTGAACATACTTTTGATTCTTGCTGGGCTACTAAGTTAGGATTGAATTGTAACGATATAATCTATCTTGACCCAGATAGTATGGGGGCAGAAGAAGTCTTTAATATGATGATTGAACTAATAGATAGTGGAGAAATAAGCCTATGTATATTAGATAGTATAGGTGCTATGGTATCAATGCAGGCAAACGAAAAGCAGATAGGAGAAAGAACATATGGTGGGGTAAGTATGGCACTAACTGAATTTAGCAAGAAAATAACTCCAGTTCTTTCAAGAACACAGACTGCCTTCATAGGAATAAATCAAGTACGAGATGATATGAATAGTATGTACGGAGGAACAACAACGACAGGAGGAAGAGCTTGGAGACACGCTTGCAGTACAAGACTTGAATTTAGAAAAGGAAACTATATTGATGATAAAGGCAATAATCTTTCAAGAGCTTGTGAGAATCCTGCTGGAAATATAGTGAATGTAGCACTTATTAAATCTAAAGTATGTAGACCGGATAGAAAAGTTGGATTCTATACACTGAAATATCTGGAAGGAATTGATTATATTTCTGATGCTGTTGATGTTGCGATTAAGTTAGGACTTGTCAATCAGGCTGGTGCATGGTTCACACTAGTAGAACCTGAAACTGGGGAAGTTAAAGAGAAATTTCAAGGCAAGTCTAAATTGGTTGAATATTTAAGAGATAATACAGATGCTTATATGCAGTTATCTAATGATATTCAGACACTGTTAGAAGCAGAGTAGTTATTAACAATTTACTAAAGTTATCCACATTAAATTGTGGATAACTTTTTTATTTATTTTAAATAAAATCACTTGACATTTATGTTTATATGTATTACAATATAAACAAGTTAAGAAATATATTAAATAAAAGTGAGGTAATTATTATGAAAACAAATAAAGTGATTGAAATGAATGTTAATAACTATGTAGGAAGTGCAAGAATAATATGGAAGCCAGATTCACCTTATAGCGTAGGTCACTATGAGGCTTTTATCATAGTTCCTTTTCAAGATGCTAAGTGGGAACATCTTTTTATATTTGCTAAGGGTAGATTTGATGATGCTATAGAAAAGGCAAAATGTTGTTTAGCATTAGCATTACAGAATTGTTCTTGTATATAAAGAAGGTATGATTATGAAAGAAATATTCAAACAAATACATAGATACAAAGAACAAGATTTTGAAGAGGATAAACCATTTGAGTTTATCCTCCCGGCAAGACATTGTGGAGTAAAGTATGCTGTAGAGCATATGAAATCAAATAAGATGGAAGTAGGAAAGTCATATAAAATCACTGTTAAAAAGTATATGACAGAACCAGCGACATCTACTTTTGATTTTCAGGATAAGTGGAATAATAGTGTTCCAATGCCATTATGTATTATGCAAGGTGAAGTTATAAAAGAAACAAGAGGAATGTATTATATGAATTTACAAGGAAAAGCAGAACCTACTTCTAAATGCCTTGTATGTGGAAAACCATTAACTAATCCAGTATCTAAATTATATGGTATAGGTCCAGAATGTAGTGAAAAAGTAGGTCTAATAAGAATAGAAAGTGAGGAAGAAGCAAAAGAAAAATTGAAACACATTATGGAACAGATAGACGATATAAGCTGGACAGGTTGGGTAATAAAATCGGCTATAAAAGAATGGGAGATGATAGATTGAATAAACGACAATGGAAGAAACAAGGAACAAAATTACAACATAATAAACATTATGCACAATATCTTGTGACTTTTCTTGGTGTTAAGATTAATGGTTTATCAAAAAAGTTAGATAGAAAATGGATTAAGTAAAAAAGGAGGAATTTACAAATGCCAGTTAAGAAAACAAAGAAAGGTTATAAATGGGGAACAACAGGAAAAGTATATACCACTAAGAAGGAAGCATTAAAGCAGGGTAGAGCTATAGAAGCCAATAAAAGGAGGAAAAATAAATAATGGCAACTAGATATTTTTCAGATAAACAGGAAAAGCATATCGCAAAAGTAACCGGAGGTAAAGTGCAGAGCAATTCCGGTGGAACAAAGTTCGGAGGAGGTGATGTTCATACAGATAAGTTTTTCATAGAAGCTAAAACTCCAGCAATAGAAAGAAAATCTTTTACTATTATGAAAGGTTGGCTTGAAAAAATGAAAGAACAATCGTTTGAACAGGGAAAGGAAGAAGCTGTATTAGCTTTTAGATTTTCACCTGAAGATAAAACTGATATGTATGTTTTAAATGAGCGACAGTTTTTAGAATATTTAAGATATAAGGAGAATCAAAGTGATATGTAGAATGTGTGGAGGTAGTTTGAAAGTATTAGATAGTAGAACTACCTTTAAAACGACTATAAGAAAAAGACAATGTAAGGAATGTAAAGAAGTCTTTTATACAAAAGAGGAAAGAATAGATAAGGAAGAATATACAAAACTATATAAAAAAGCCATAGAACAAGCAGAATATTATTAAAAAGGAGAATAATAATGATTAAATTAGAACATACAGTTTTACCTTCACCAGACCAGATGGAATTTGTTATTGAAGGTATGAGAAATCCAATGAATAGTTGGGATAAAAGTGATAGTTATATTACTTATAACATTAATTCTGATGAAATATTTGCATTAGGTGATAATGACCATGACCTTATGCAGAGATTAGCTAAAGCAGGTACAGACCATAGAAAGTATATGAGAATGATGCCAGTTTATGTAAGAATTACAGCACCTTTATATTGGTGGAAAGAGTTTGATACATACAAGGTTGGTACTGTTGCAAACTCTTGTAGTACTATGCACAAGATTCAGGAAAAAGAGTTTACACTTGAAGATTTCTCTTACGAACACTTAAATGATATTTTGTTGGGCACATTCATACCTATAGCGAACAATGAACATATGACAGTTAGTCCCAAAGAAATATTAGAAAGATTTACAATACCCTCTTTAAATCATGCTAGGATAGAATTTCTGGAATCAGAGGATAAATCATATTGGTGGCAAATGATACAGTTACTTCCATCCTCATACAATCAGACAAGAAATGTTATGCTTAATTATGAAGTATTATCTAATATGTATCATTCAAGAAAAAACCATAAGTTAGATGAATGGAGAGAATTTTGCAAGTGGATTGAAAACCTACCATATGCAGAATTAATCATTGGAGGTGGAGAAAATGAAAGTAGTAATTGACATACCTAGCCATTACACAGGAGATTATATTGCTGACAAATTCAAAGATTTCTTTTCAAGGATTATTGCG
>OGMZ01000128.1_pt1 | contig 55990 bp, 99 predicted proteins | sample 1573361 | NCBI WGS metagenome assembly OGMZ01 (sample SAMEA2581995, study PRJEB24529) | metagenome | biome: Human gut stool | place: China | collected 2011
TGTAAAACGTGATAAATGCGGCATTAGCACTTCCTATATGCTATAGGAACTGCATTAAGTTTATGCTAAAAATTCTTAAGCTGTATTTCAATATTTCCATTGACAATTACTATCTTGTCAATTATAGTCTTTAGTATCAAGTTCTTTTGTTTCTTGTCGACCTTATCCCAAATGTCGGCAAGTTTTTTTATGTTCTCGTAAACAAACTCTTTTTTCTGTGTATTGATTGCATTTTTGCTTTCAGCAGCAATGTTTGATTTCATTTCTTTAATCTGCGATTCAAGCTCCTTAATCATTTCCAAGACAGTATCATTCCCATCAGCGTATAGATTATATAATCTTTTCAACTTAATCTGCTCTTTTTCAAGCTGTGATTGCATAATTTCAAGTTTTGTCGCCTTTTCTTTTGGCTTGTAAGATGATAAATCAAGCGATATTTTAAGGATTTCTTCTTCCACTTGTTTCTCTATCTCGTCCGCCCATTCAAGCGAATTATTACAGCTTGCATTATAATTAGGCAGATATGAAAGTGATTTATTTCTTGAACAGCAATAAATCTTATGCTTTTTACTGCCCCATTTTTGATAACGCATTTTACAGCCGCAAATGCCACAATAACATAATCCGGTCAATAAATTAGGTTCAGTTATGCAGTAAGTTTTTGCCGAACACCTTGACTTTCTTAGTTCTAATCCAAGATTAAACCTATTTTTATCAAAAATAGGTTCGTGTTTTCCTTGATATATTTTGCCTTTGTAAGGTATCATTCCGATATTTACAGCGCCGGTCAAAATGCTTCTAGTAACAAGTTCAGACTTAAAGCCACAAATTTCTTTAATTTTCGCATCTGAATAGCCAGATATGAATAATTCAAGACCTTTTCTTGCTTGTTCTGCACGTTCCGGGATAGGTATTAATATACCTTGTTCCTTACTGTAGGAATAACAATACGGCAAATTGCCACCGCCCATCCAGTAACCCTGCTTAATTCTTTCAAGCATACCGCCACGCATACGCAACATCATAGTATTTTTATCAAGCTGTGCAAATACAGCCATCATTTGTGTGTACGCCTGCTCCATTGGGCTATCATAATTTACGCTATCGTGAACACATTTAAACACGACATTATACTTTTGAAATACTTTCTCGATAAGATATATTCCGTCAATCATATTTCTTGATAATCGGTCAAGCTTAAAAGCAACAACACAACTTACTCTTTTGCGGCTACAATCATTCACAAGTCTTTGAAGTTCCGGTCTATCCATATTTGTACCTGTGTAACCATCGTCAATATACCAATCTGTTATTACAAGCTCATTTTTCCTACAATAATTTTCAATGTCTCTTTTTTGGCTATCAAGTCCATTGCCCTCAACAGCCTGTTTTTCAGTAGATACTCTCATATAAGCAACACATTCCATATATTTTATCTCCTTATAATATAAATAAATGTGCCGCATTTATCACGTTCTACGGCACATTGTAACACATATTTACTTGTTGTCAATTATCTCTGCAATTATCTTTAGTAAGCTGTCTGAAAGAGTTATGTTTTCTGTTTTTACGTCTTCGCCATTTTGAGTAACCCTAATCATTTATAACCTCCAACTTACTTATTTTCTTTTTAATTTTGTTTATCTTGCGATTGACTGTTCTATCACACACGGACAGCCGCATAGCAATTTCTGTAATGCTTCTGCCTTGTGATAGTAACTTGAATATTCTCAATTCTTCTTCTGTAAAATTGGCATTTTTAATTATCTCATCAAGTTCCGGCTTAGTCAGTTCTGAAAACTTCATAAGCCAATCTCCTTATTTAAACTTAATATGTTCTATTCCTGTTTCTTCGTATAACTGATTAACAAGCTCCTCTGCTGTGAATAATCCGTCATTGTAGTTATCTATAAGTACTTTAAGCTCTTTTTGTACTTTTGTTAATCTCTGCTGTCCGAAACCGAATTTATCATGCAGCACCCATAAAATTAATATTAATGCTGATTCAAAATTTTTCTTCTGCTGTTCATTACTAATCCTATTCATCTGAACACGTAACATTTGCTCCTTAAACTTTTTCTGTTCTGACTTACTCATACATACTCCTTATTTATCAAGTATTTTGACAATTTTCTTTATTATTTTTTGTACTGAAACTTGGTTTTGAACATTTTCTTCTAAAACTTTTTGCATTTCTTTCAGAATTAAAGTGTGGATATGCATTGAGTACTCTAATTCTTGTATTCTTTGCATAATTTCATCTTTCTCTTCTTCCATTTGTTCACCGCTTTCTTAAAAATTGATTATCATACCGCCATAAATGCTTGCTATTATCATTCTTAAGGCTTTTACCCCTTTCATAGTCTGTCTGCCAGCATTTCTGACACAACTGTCCTTGCGGTCTGTCAATAGGTTCTCCACAACGATAGCACAAGTAATTTTCTTTGCGATATTCTTTTATATTCTGCCTATTTTCAATTCTTTTTCTGTGGATAGCATTATCTTTGCTCTGACATACAAAACACTTCGCTTTACCCTTAACAGCTTTAGCCTTTCCACATCTAACACATGTGCCGGTTTTCTTGCGTTCAGCGTATAAGTTTCTTGAATACCGTTTAAACGCTTCGTTGTTTTGTCTTCGCTTATCATCACTTATTGGGTGACTGGCTCTGTATTCTGCTTTCTTAGCTAAACATTCCGGGCATATCTTTTCTTCGCCTGCAAGTTTATTTTTACGGCATTCCGGACATATCCTAAGCTGTCTACATAATTCTCTAGTTTCTCTTTGATAAGCTGTATGCTTTTCTTTACATTCTTCGCAATAAAAGCCTTTTCTATCAAGTGGCTTGCCACATTTAGGACACAATCCATTATCTCGGCGATAATTATATAATTTCTTCTGTGGACTAATTGGCGTTGTTTCCACTAAAAATCAACCTCTCATTCTGTCAATTCTATCTTGTACTTCTTTAGGTGCTTCAATATATTCTTCTGCGTTTGTATTTTGACCGATAAGGGCATTTTCTTTAATTTGTAATGTATTTATATCTCTTTGGAATTTTTGCTCGATTTGAGCCTTATACGAATTTGCATTCGTCTTTTCGATAAGTGATTTAATATTGTCCGGCATACGATTTATTTCATTCGCACGCTTAACAACTGTTTCGTAAGTTCTTAAGAAATTCGATTGTATTACTGTTTCTATCGTCTGATAATCTGATGTCGCCCAGTTTTTAAGGTTGTCTGGCATGCCAACCGCTTGTCTGACTAATGGTGGTAGCTTGTTAAATTCTTCAACTGCCCCATATGTGCCATTCCGTAACGCCTTACTAACCAACCCCCAAGCTGCCATTCCGTCAAGTTCCTGTGGCTGTGATATAGTCTGTATTTTACCTATCAACTGTCCTATACTTGGGGCAAATCCACTTATATCAGAGTTGATATATGCTTTAAGTGCGACTGATACTTGTTCATAACTGTAATTTTCCAACATCATATTCCACACATCTACTGTCTCGGATAGGTTGTTAGGCTTGTAGTTAGGGTAGCAATCACATATAATGCGGATAATTTTAACTGTTTCTTCTCTTGTCAAGCGTTGCTACCTCCTAATTCATATAAAATTTTGATACCATCTGCGTCTACATTTGAGCTTTTATTTGCTATGCTTCTAAAAATATCCACATAATCACAATTACCCAAATCAATAGGGCAATTATCTAATATATTTAATATATCTTCAATAACCGCTCTTTCACTATCATTAACTGTGATTTCGTAAATCGTATCTGAATACATAATTTTTCTCCTCTACACATTATCCCAATCAATAGCACCCTTATTGAAATTCTGATTGCCTTGTTTATTAGAATTATCTTCTTTCAACCCGAACAATCCTTGCCAGCAATGGTCTACTGACTGATTAAGAATTTTAACCGCTAAGTCATTATCTCCACCAGACAACTTTTCAAGAGTATTCATAGCCCTATGCAATGCCTTGTCGGTGCATATAGGTTTTTTAATCCTCTTACGCATTGTCACATACTCGTTAAATGCTTCATCAAGTAATTCATCATCTGGATAATAACTTTTCTTTTTGGATATTACGTTAGTAATATCTTTTTCTGTATTCTTATCTTCTTTAATTTCTTCTGTTCTTTCATTCTTACTTTCTTTTAATATAGAGTTTGTTAATAGAATGTTATCTGTTTGTTGATTGTTTGTTAAGTTGCTTGTTATTTGTTTGTTATCTTGCTTGTTATCCGTTTGATACAAATTGTAGTTAACCACAGTAAATATCGTGAATTTGTTTGTTGCTTTGCTTGTTATTTCGCCTGTTAATTGTAAGTGTTTTAGTGAGGTACGAATTTCCATTACAGACAAATTAGTTTCTTTTGATAATTCAGATATTGAAGAGGGGAAAGACCCTCTTTCAATTATCTTGCCTTTATAATTTCCGTCTTTCCAATAGGCACTTATCAACATATACATAAAAAGTCTGAATGTATTAATGTCACTCCACCATTCCCACTTTAAAATTTTTCTGTCAATTTTAATAAAATTGCCTGCCATAATTACCTCTTCAAGTTCTGTCACATTGTTACTTCACTAAATCGTTGATATTAACTCTGAATCCGTCAAATTCCTTACCTTTACTCTTGATGTAAGTTGTTGTATCAAAGAACATCAAGTTACCACTATTGTCGGTTGCCATACTTACACCATTTCTTGTAAGACTGCCTTTGAGTAGGTCAAGTAAAATCTGTATTTCCTGCTTTGTTTCGTCTTTCATACTGTATCTCCTATAAAATCACTTATATTCATTTGACTGTCCTTTTCAAATACAAGCATTTCATTCTTTGCACGCTCGTAAAAGTTTCTGTCAATCTCGAATCCGTATGCACTTCTGTCAAGTTCTGCGGCGGCTCTTAGTGTGCTACCGCTACCACAACAAGGGTCAATAACAACATCTCCCTCGTCTGTAAAAATCTCAATCAGCTTTTTAAGGACTGCAACCGGCTTCTGTGCCGGATGAATTTTCGGTATGTCTTTCCCATCTTTCTCCCAGTTAAACCAGTTGAATACCATATGTCCTGTGCCTCTGATATTCTTTCCGTTTTCATCAACCTGCAAGCCATTTCGGAATTTTGGCAACTTATTTCGGTACAGTACAAGTGCATATTCTGTAGCACCTACGATACGCATATTTGCTTTAAGTACCTGTGGACTGTAATTTTTACAGAATACAAGCGGTATGTAATTAACAAATCCGTGTTTCTTCGCCGCGGCAATCAATGTTGATAACTGTTCAAATGAACAAAATACAATCATACAAGGGCTATTACTGCTTCTGCCCCTTGCAATAGGCTTTGTGTCCTCTTTTTTCAACATCTTTGAACAAAAATGGAAGTATTCATACAAATTAAAGTTAAAATCCGAATTGAAAGCCGCCTTTTTCGCAAGTTTGCTCTCTCCGTTTTTGTTGTCGCCACCGTTATACCACATAGGGTTACTGCCATAGAAGTTGTTCCCGACGTTATAAGGAACATCAGCTATAATCAACTGTGCTGGCGGTATTGCATATTTCTTGTAATTCTGCATTGAATCACGATATATCTCGCATTTAATTTTCTTTTTATACATTCTAAATCTACCAAAAGGAAACCTCGGTTTTATGTCGCGACAACCTATTCCTTTCTTTGATTTTTAGTTAGTTATTTTCTTTTCTTTTAAAGTCCTCGCAAGGCACTGTCTTACTGCAAGCGTAAAAATCTGCCCCAAACGGATTCCTTGTTCTCAAATAGCCAAATTTGCAAATACTGCAAAAGTGACTTCCCTCATTGCTTTTACAATCGTTAGGCTGTTCTTTTGTTATTTCATCAACTTTCATCTGCAATCTTTCATTTTCATTGGAAAGAGTTTCTATTCGGTCCATAAGCCAAGAATAATCTTTACTGCTCAAAATTCTCATTCTAAATCACCCGCTTTCAATAAATCCATAAACTTCTCATACTGTTTCTGCGATACCTTATTGTGCTCTTTTTCTGGCTTTAAGTGGATTATAAGGTGCTTTTCTGCGATAGATGATAATTCCCTCGCCAAAACCTTTTTGCCTTGCTGTATGCCCTGCATATAGCCTTTAGGTGCTTTTCTCTCACCTATTGAACCACTAGCACGATTTTCTCCTTGTCCGCCTAAACTGACATTCCTAAGCTGATAACCTTTATCAGCATATAGCTTGATGTAATGCTTCTCTTTCTCGTCCAGCTGACTTTCGGGGAAATTCAGAAATTCAATTCGCCAACCATAAGGGTTTTTCTCTTTGTCGTACAGTTTATGGCGTTTCAAACTAAGGTCTATGTGCTGTTGATAACCTACAAGGTGGCTTGCCAATCTGCTAAGTGTATGTAACGCCTGCCCGATATACGCATACTTAAATCCGTTTTCATCTTCTCGGAGTAGAAAATATATTCCGCTTTTGTCATTCAGTTTCGAGTTTAGCTTCAATAGTCGCTTTTTGTTTTCCTGTTCTATCGCCTTGGCTCTTGCTATGTTCTGATAATTCAACTGTTATCACCTGCCTTTAGCTGTTCCGCAAGCTCTTCTAGCTTAAACATATCATCAACAAAGATAAGCCCTGCATCTTCAACAGCTTTTGTAAAATTGTCAATAGCCTTATTTCTTACATCATCAGCTGTTACAAATTCACAGTTAAAAGTACTGCAAGTTCCTGTAGTATGATGTATACATTTATTGCAATCTCTATCCATTAATTCCACCTGCCTTTATTATCTTAATTGCCCTTTCTAAACCTCTTTGAAAACTATCATCATATTCTGCATCAAGACAAGGACTGACTTCTTCAACATATTTGTCAAAATCTGCGTATGATAGCTCTCTTTCGTCTTCAAGCTGTTTCACAACCTTATCAATATCATTAACCGTTAATTGTTCTGCATTTTCTTCAACAAGGTTATTTTCCGTTGCGGTTCTTGATTTAAACGGGTCTACGAAATTATCAATAGGTTTAGCTCCCATACTAAAAGCTATTGGTTGTTCATCAATGATAGTTTCAAATATTTCAGATAAAGCCTTACTGATATAATTTCTTTTGTGAATATCCTCAATTAATTTATCAGCGTCAATCAGTCCCATACTCACACCTCTTTAATTAAATGGTAATCCCTCATCAGCTACATTGTCTGGAATTGACATAAAGCTGTCTGAACTAGCATTACCGCCCATAATTCCATTGTTATTATTGTTCTGCTGATTAGCACGGCTTTCGCAAAATTCGTGTCTTTCAACAACGCAATCATTAGTGTAGACTTTCTGTCCGTCTTTGTTAGTATAATTGCCTGTCTGCCATCTGCCCTCAACGATTATCTTAGTTCCCTGATGCAAATACTTCTCTGCAAACTCTCCATTCTTGCCAAATGCGATACAGTTAATAAAGTCTGCTGCCTGTTCACCCTCTTTCTTAAAAGCTCTGTCAACAGCTAATGTATACCTTGCTACTGCCATACTTCCGTTTACTGTCTGTGAATATCTAATCTCTGGGTCCCTAGTCAGTCTTCCACATAAAATCACTCTGTTCATTACTTTTCCTCACTTTCTACTAACTCAAATCTGTATTTCTGTTCTGCATTAGGATATTTTTCCTCATCAACCTCGCTCATAAACATTTCAAGAGGTCTATTCCAGATATGCCTCTCATATTCATATACAACTGAAATTTCCTCGGTTTCGGTGTGCCTTGAAATACCGATAATAGTAACAATCTTGCCAATCTTAAAATGCTTATATTTCTCGCCTTTCTGTGGTAAAGGTCTGTCAAATTCTGTACTGATGTTATCTGCCTTAAAATGCCTTGTGAGTAATGCAAGGTCACAGTTTGGCTTATCTTCGCCATCAAGATTAAATTCTTCCGACTGTTCAATATGAAACTGCTGCCACCATTCGCCAGGCATAGTATCAAAATAACTTTCCAATTCTTTTGCTGTAGTTTCTCTATCGCAAACTAAATAGCCACTAACTCTAAATATTCTTGCCATATTCTCTCCTATCCGCTTCTGATTGAAGCCATTCCATACAACTAGCTTCTCCCTCGTATTCCTCGCCGAATGTGTTTTTAAATCCGACAAGAAATTCTGTCAACTCTTCATCCGTCATATTTCTTATTCTGTCAGCGTTGGTCATTCTGCTGTCACATCTGCAACAAGGCTCATTGTCTCTAGGATTGTTGTTGTGCTTGCAGTTACAAGAAATCTTTTCTTCACTATCATCAAATGCTTTTAAAAACATTTCAGCAATTTCTTTCTCGTATCTACCACACATACCTTTGCAATCAACATCCGCAATAATCCTTGAAAAGAAATCTTTGAATTTGTCAGCAATATAATCTCCTGTGAAATCGTTAGGTATGTCAATTACTACTTTCATTTTCTCCACCTCTCAATTCTTTCAGTTTTGCTTTAGCTTCGGATTTTGTGAGAAATACGGTTTTTCCAAAATCGCATTCTCTAAAATATGCTCCTATAAAATGATTTGTTGCCTTAGCATAAATTCTATATTGTTCTCCGCATTCATAAAATGTTATACTAGAAACATGAGATTCATAGACTTCGTCTTTCATATTCTCATCATATTCAATATCATCAAACACATTAAATGGAGAAGTGACTACATGTACTACATCTCCCACTTTGCAAGGCAATTTTACGAGCCTGCCCTGTTCCTCTAAGTCCTCATAATCTTTTAGCCTTCGATATACTGCGTCTATTTCTTCACAGTCTGGCTCGCAAGCAGCTCCCCATAATTCATCATCTATCCATGATGGATTGCTTTCTGTTAATCTCTCCATTACTGCTCCTTTCCGCCTTTAATTACCTTATCAATGTATTTCTGACAAGCATTTACGCATTCTTCCTGTGTTTTAAATTTTATGTCATTCCACAAGCTGTTGTACCTTATATCTCTTTCATCATTAGACGATATACAGTAATACCAAATATCATCATTAGAAGAATAGTTTATATGGCACTCAAACTTTTTGTACTTGCCTTTGTAGAATTTGCTACTATCAAATCTTTCTGAAACATCTTTAAGTCGCATATCGATTCTCCTTTCTAAAACGGGCATTTTTCTTCTATCACACTGGGTAATAATTCCCTTTATCATCCGCAACCCAATAACCTGTGCTCCAAGTATCAGTTAATGGGTCATAGACTTTTCTGCCTTTAATCATTGTTATTCTCCTATATCAATAATTTCTTTGCACTCAACAATTTCAAAATCTCTATCCCAAGAAGAACAACCACTTTCAGCCTGTTTTGCTGTTCTGTATGTTTTAATTGCCGTATCTTTCAATTCATCAACTTTGACAAAATGAAATTCTCTTGATAAACCGCACCATATTTCAGTACGATTTCGTCTCATAACGACATACCTTGTTCTTTCTATTCTCAAAACGGACATTCATCTCCTTTCCTTAATCATCTTTCAAAATACTCATATCATAGCCACTTTCAATAAATTTCAATGTCTTTTTGTGATTGCAAGCATTGCCTAAGTATATATAAATCTTCTCCATATCTTTCTCCGAAAAATCTGTACCAAGGTAATCATTTATTCCTGCAAGGATAAAACCGTGAAATTCATCATTATTTCGCTTTGTACTGTATGGCTCTGTTTTGTAAGCAGGTCTTGAAAACCACTCTAAAACCTTGCATTTAATATCTTCCTTGCTATTGCAATCTCTTAAAATAAGATATGTGTTACTTTTGATATGTGCTATAAGCTCTCCGTTATGGTTAATAACGCTGTTGGGAAAACAATCCATCAGCTCTTTTATGTCATTCCAATCGCTTAAAATGGTGGTTCATCTCCTTTCCTTAAAACCCATTCCTTGTTGCGCTCTGCAACATCTACATTCGCCCCATTTACGGCATTTTTCATTTTCTCGATGAAACTATCTCTATCAGAATTTTCACTTGATAAATGGCACATTATGACGTTCTGCAAGCTATCTGAATAATTTGCCTTTACAAAATCGCAAGCTGTGTCAATGGATAAGTGACCTCTGAAAACGTGTCTTGTCTTTGGGTCGTTATCCTTATCAACCAAATCCTTGTCATAATTCACACCTAAAAGAATGTGGTTTATGTCCCTAAACTTCCACTTGATTAGTTCACAATCAGTTATGTAAAGCATTCTCCCCATTTCCTCATGAGTAATCAGGAAGCCGTATATCGGGCAAGGCTCGCCATTTGCGTCTGTATGTGTCCACCTGCCATCTACTGTCGTTAAATCAAAGGGTTTTACTGTAAATTCGCCCATATTCATTGATTTACGGCTATCGCCTAAATATGGGGCAAGTATTGGTATTCCCATTGATTTAAAATCGTTTACTGACTTGCTATGGTCTAGAGGTGGGTGTGACTTATAATCACACCCGTAATCCCCCTTATGTTCCAATTCAAGCCCTTTTTAATCTCCTTAATCGGTATTCCGCAATCAAGGATAAGTGTTTCTCCACTGTCGGAAGTTAGCAGATAGCAATTACCGGCTGACGATGAGCCTAAGCATTTTAATTTCATACTCACACCTCGATTTCATCATCCTGTGGAAACTGAAAGTACTCTGTTGTAGCTTTCCGGAATTGTTCCTCACTCAAAATACGCTGTACTTCTTCAAAGCGCTTTGAACTGGCTGTGCAATGATAAAACACATTATTTTCATACACTTTTCTAAGCATTTCCATAGCCTTAAGTGCCTTTGCGTTGGTTGAGTATTCAGCAATTTTTACACTTGGTGCGTATGAGTTTTGGCAATATATACGTGCTACTTTTGCATCATATTTAGCACCAATAACAAATAATTGATAATCATTATATGGAACATCTAATGCTCCGTCCTGCGAAATTATTCTCATACTCAATCTCCTATTCTGCCTGCATAAATGGCGGTAATGTGTTATCTTCTGCCTGTTCTTCGGTTACTTCCGTGGCTGTGCCCTCGATAATGTCGCTTTCTTCAAAATCAACGCTGTTTGCGTTTTCTTTAATCTCATCAGCAACAACCTTTTCTGTATCAAGTTTCACATCTGATATATTCTGAAATTCTTCCTGCGCATATAACCCTTGAAATCTGTCCGGGAAAGCTTCTCTCAAAGCCTGTACAACAGCTACTTTTCTAATCATTGTAGCTGGTTTTTTCGCCCATTGACTATTGAGCGAGCCGTCTTTTTTTCTTCCTGCATACTCATCAAAGCCTACTGACTGATACTCGTCCTCTTTTCCGTCGATAAAGATTTTCGCCCAGCCGCCTACGATAGTTTCGTTAGGTAAAACCATTGTTCCCTCTCGTTCTTCAACTGTTCCGTCCTTTTTAATTACAACGATTCCTGCTTTCTTTCCCTTATATCGTGGGTCTGCATTGGCTCTCTTTGTGAAAACATCTTTTCCGGTAACTATTGTGGCTGGGTCGTTACTTCCGTACTTAATAAGGTATGCTTCTCTCAAAAACGGATTTAAGTGCTGGTATCTGCATAATGACATAAACATCATTACTTCTCCGTCAGATACATTACCGCCGCCATTTACAAGATATCTTCTTATCATTGTTGGAGAAATTTTTACCATTTCTCCATTTGATTCATATTCAACTAACTGTGTATTCTCTGCCATAATTACTTTCCTACCTTTCTCCACTTAAAATCTGACCGACAATCTGTCTTAATTCGTTGCTAACCCTGCTTACAGTCCAAAAATCCGTAGTATCAAATGCGTGAGCACAATCAAATCCAATGTACCACTTGTTTTTATCATCAATTTCAAGCGGACTAGGTGCTTCTTTGTTTGCATATGTAATGCCGCCGTGGCAATTTATACTTGCTGTATTGATAGGCAACCTTTTGGAAACCTGCACATATCCACATCTGTAACAGTTGTCGCCCATATGCCGCATTATCACATAACAGTTAAAGCCATTGAAATTGAATGAGCGTTCTAATATAGAAGTCATATTATCCCTCCACAATCTCTAATTTCTCACTATCATTAACAATCAGCATAATCAACTGGCTATCTACCATTTCAGCAACTTTTTTCTGATTATCTTCATCTAAACTCTCACTATCGTCTAAAATAATAGGCACTGATATGCCACTAATTTTCTGAATAGAATTACAAATATCAACTCTGCCTAAAATCCTGTTACCCTTGTTAGACATAGTTGTTAAAATGCTCTTTCCGTCAACAGTAGGTATGCAGCAACTTTTGTAATTGCCATTCTTAGCATATTCAAATAACTGCCACTTAACTAACCCAAAGTGGCTGTTTACCGCTTCTGTCAAGGCTTCATTCTTTGCCTTATCCAGTTCGTCAAGTAAATCAAGGATTTTCTCGGCATTAGCCTTATTCTGTTCAGAATCAACCCTTGTCTGCTTTAATTCTTCAAGTCGCTGTTCGTCTGCTGCCGTATCAGACTTTGCAATCTTGCTTTCACATTCTGTTAACTGCTGCCTTAAAGCTGTTTCCTGTGCCTTTAATTCTGCCTTGGCTGTTGAAATATCGTTAGCCTTGTGCATAGCTTCTTCTCTTTCAGCAATCTTCTGTTCAAGTGCCTTGTATTCTTCTGTGGCTGACACATCAATGCTTGCAGGAAGTGCGGATAACTGATTTTCAAGGTCTGCGATAGTCATATTCAGCATTACAAGGCTTTCTTTATGCTGTGGCGACTCTGCTTCGAGGCCTGCAAGTGTTTTCCTCTCCTTGCTCAATCTGTCTGCGTAAAGGTTTCCGTTATCGGTGATAGCCTTTAGCGTGTCAACCTTGTGCTTCTTGAAGTCGGCTCTTAACTGCTCTTTTTTATCCTCACTGTATTCATTACCACAGTAAGGGCAGATAAGGCTATTCTCATCAAACTGACGGTTATTCTCCTCCATCCACTTCTTACGTTCCGCATTGAGATATCCGGTTATACTCTCAATAGTCTGCTTCGACAATTCAATGCAGCGTTCTGTCTCACTGATAGTCTTTTCTGTCTGCCTAACAAGAAACTGCTTATCAGAAATCTTGTCCTCAATCTCTCTCCTGGCCTTAACATTGTCCTCATTAGCCTTGCGCGACATATCACTAAGCTCAAATTTAAGATTGAGAATATCCGAACTAGCCTTGTCATATTCAGCTATCAACTTGTCATTGTCGGTCTGCTTTGCCATGCAATCAGCAATCTGCTCTTTAAGGCTGTTCTTCTGTAATTCAAGGTTAGATACTTCAATAGCCTGTTTAAGCTGAATGTCACGCTCCTTTTCCTTAATCTGTCCGTCAAGAATAGGCAAATCCTTTGTAATTTTGGTCTTGGTAGCCTTATTCATAGCGGATAATTCCTCAACTGTATACTTATTAAGCATAGGAACTAACTCGGCTAATTCAGCTTTCTGTGAAGCTATATCAAGGTCTGTAACATCTCCTACAAGACCAAATAAGTATTCTCTCATTTCTGCTGGCTTCTGATTAAGAAAAGCATTTACATTACTGCACATCTTGAACACATTCATATCAACATCAAGGTACGCATTGAAGTCCTTTAATGTCTTAGGCACATCATTGATGAAATACTTGTTATCGTCCTTATAACTGCTGCCGTCCTTGCTGTAGGTACGCTTCTGTACTTTCTTCATAGTTACTTCTTTTCCGTCAACATCAAGTGTAAGCTCAACACTTGTATCCATATCATCAACGGACTTTCCGTCAACCTCTCTTCTTACAACCGGATTATCCTTTAATTCATAATCGCAGTTAAACAAGCACCACAGATAAGCCGTTGCAATAGTCGACTTGCCCTTGCCATTCTTAGCCACAATTTTTGTAATGGCATAGAAGTCAAATTCTGCGTGTGCATAACACATAAAGTTTTCAAGTACTACCTTTTTTAAAATTGCTCTTTCCATAAACATATCCTTTCCTTATTTATATATTCATAATGAACACATCATCTTCTATTGAGAAGTTATCAACCGTCTTGTCTGCAAGATAATGCCGTCTGTCAAGTTCATCAAACGTGCCGTCAAATATAACACCTTGAACTGGATGCCATACCTGACAACGCTTTTCATTATCTGCTGCCATACTAGCTAATTCCGAAACAGTAATATCACTATTCATCAGCATTCTCCTCTTCCTCTATAATCTCAACTCTGCCTACTGATACCTCGTAAGCTACTCTGTTTTCAACTTCATCTTCGCTTATCTTCTTCGCATAAGGTCTTGACTGAAACCTGCCTGTCATTTCTATATGTGTTCCTACTGGCAAGTGACCGACAAACTTAGCTGTTCTGCCCCAAGCTATGCAAGGTATATAGTCTGACTTGCCATATGGTCTGTTTACTGCCACTAATATGTCTGCAATCTCTCTTCCTTTTGGCGTGCACCTGTATATAGGTGGCTTGCATAAGTGACCTATAATCTCAACAGCATTATTTACATCCGGATTAATTTCAACATCTTCTAGCACATCTATTTCCCTGGCGAATACACTAAGTATCAGATGACTATGTTCCTCATTATCTGTATGCTTGTTGTATGACCTTATCTGTCCGTCAATTACTACAGTTCTGTCTACATCTAGTCTGTTAATGTCAACAAGTCTTTCAGATACAACGACCGGAAGCATATCTACATTGCCGCTTTTTCTTGGAGCTTCTATGTAGAAAATATAAAATCCCTCACTATATACCTCGTGAGAAAATACCGGTTTCTTAGCAATCTTACCTATCATATAGACTTTATTATTTGTTATCATTCCTTTTCTCCTCTCTTAACAAATCCTACGACTTTACCGCCGTCTATAACTGTTACCATATCTTTCTTCTCGTACATATCAATGCAATCCTGTACTGTTATTACTTTTTCGTTTACCTGTTTCATCTTGTTCTTTCCTTTCTTCTGCATTAGTTCTTATTGTTGCAATAACGGCGCAAACTGTTGTGAGTATTATGCCGAATATTATTCCTGCTATAAAACCTAGTATCATAGCTTATATCTCTCTTTCATTATTGTAGGCAGTTCGTAGCAGTCGATATAATCGTGAGTGTCTGCTATGTACTTCTTTTTAAGCTCACTCAAACCACACCCGTATTCGTGCTTTAACTGCCCTAAAATATCATTTATAACTACTCTTCTTAAGAGTTCACAATTCTTATTTCTTCCTAAGAGGTAACTTGTTCTTCTGCCAATGTGTGCCAAGATTTCAAGTTTTTCCACCTCATTAATCTGCTCTCTTTCGCCTTTTTCAGAAATAATAAATATCAATCTGCTAAAACTCCTTTCTAATTAATAAGCTGAAATATCATTGACACAATAAATAATATTGCTGATAACATCCATAAATATTCAGCTATCCTACTGTCTCTCTTCGCTTTCTTGTATGCCGCAATAGAGACTTCTAAATTGTTTCTTTCTGCTATCAGTTCCTCTACTGATATGCTATATTGTGGCGTTGCTTGTACTTCCTTTTCCATAAACTTCTCCTTATTTTAAAAATTGTGATATAATCCTCTTATCTTTTTATAGGAAAGAGGTGAAATATGACTGCCGGAAAATATATATCAGCTTATGCTACCGCTAAAATTTGTGGTTATAATGGCTCATATGATGATTTTAGAAAACTGTACGACCAATACTATTCAGAAATTATCAGTTCAGTGCCCGCTGAAGAACCGCAATTAGCAAAAGCTGAAGCGACTAACAATCCGTTCCGTAACCTGAAGCACTTCTAAATGCTTCGATTACTGGGGAAATGGCGGTAAGTACTTTGATTGATAGCTCAATGTTAGTTTCTTCAAGGCGCTTATCGCCGCTTTTAATATTTCTGTAATCATCCACAATATCCATAGCAATATGCTGTGCAAATTCATCAATGCTTATAAAACGAGAAGCTTCTTTCTCGGCAATTACGCTTTTTCCGTTTTTGTCTGTTATTGTGTATCTTTGTCTTTCCAACTCTTACTCCTTTCTCAAAAACTCATACTTATCTGTGCATTAGCTTCTTTTACCTGTTCAGCAAGTGCCATAGGCAACGCATAATCATCTATAAACTTGTGTACATTATCAATGTACTTTCTTCTTATGCTCTTATATGTTGTTACGCAACCAAACTCACGTTTTACCTGCTTATATATGTCAGAATATACTGAACTGCGAATACTGCCGTTCTTATAGGCTTCACTATCCTTGCCACCAAGTACAATTACGCCTTTTCTATTAACGTGCTGTTTGACCTCATCAATCTCACAGCCGTAAAGAGGTGTGTTATCCTTAAGCTCTGTCATATCTTCTTTGATAGAGTTAACAGCCTGTTCAAGTTCTGTATAGCCCTGTGCTAAAAGCTGTATCTGACCGCCTGTTGTCTTTGGCATACTGTAACCGCCTGTCTTTCTGATTGTCGGTAACACTTCACTTGTTACCCACTTACGAAACTTCCTCGCATTTTCTTTTCTGCTGTCAAGAATTACATCGTACAAACCGTCTTCATTGACAAATATGGTATTCTGTATTCTTCCAAGTGAATCTGGGATGGGGTAATTTGAAATTACCTCGTCAGTAAGCCTCTGCTTTACTCCCTTTGCTGTAAGCTCTAATATTCTGCATAAATCTCCAAGGCAGAATAAAGCTTCATCATCTTTAGTAATAGTTCGGATTTCTCCAAACTCTGAATTGCTAAAAATCTGTAAATCGTTCATATTACTCCTTTCTGTGGTTGTTTCTATCATCTGTGCTTTAATGGAATTTGCTGTACATCATTCAGAAATAATTGATTTTGTCAAAGATTTGGCAAAATAAAATGGCAAAAAATCTGAAACAGCAAAACAAATGTTGATAGCACTAATGCAACATCTGAAACAGACGGTTTTTTCATTCTTGCTCCTTTCTGCTTATTATCAAAATAATAAGTCAATTATCGTAAGTGAAATATTCAATATTGCAATAACAACAGCGATTATTGATGTTATTAATGCTATGTCACAAAGTCTTAATTTCTTCATTGATACCTCTTTACTTAATCCATTTTTCAACTGGGATTTTTGTTGCTTCTGCAATTTTTTGTACTGTGGTTAACGCCGGTAAAGAATTATTATCTTTCCACCTGCCTACAACTCCATTACCAAGACCACATTTTTTTTCAAATGCGTGTATTGACAAATTGTTTTCTTCGCAATAAGCGACAACATTTTGATAAAACATAGACTTCTCCTTTCTTTATTTAATAAAGATTTAGAGAAAAGCTTGACAATCTTTAGAGAAAGTTCTAATATATGAATTGTCGAGAAACATATTTTGAGAGCACTTCCCTTTAAGTTTATTTTTTAGGCTTTTCCCTAACCTTTAAACTTATTATATAGAGTGTTCTCTAATTTGTCAACACCTTTTTTAGGTGAAACTCTAAAAAATGGAGGAAAACACAAATGAACACGGTAGAAAGAGTAAAAGACCTATGCAAACAAAGGAAGATTTCAATACATAAATTAGAATTAGAATGTGGTTTTGCTAACGGATATATAGGTCAGTTGCGTAAAGGCACATTGCCAGATGATAGGTTGGGGAAAATTGCCGAATATTTAGGCGTATCAGCCGAATATTTAAGAACTGGCGAAGAAGAACAGCTTATTTTATCTGAGCAAGCTGATTTGTGGATTAAAATTAGAAATGACAAAAGATTATTACACTCATTAAAAACATTTTTCAAGTTAAGTGACGAACAACAAGAATATGTCCTCGGCTTAATTAATTTATTTAAAGGAGAGTTGTAATAAATGATTGAATCGAAGGATTTTTTAAAGACTATAGTAGAGAAAAGAGATAAAAATGGCAACACTAACTATGCCGACATTGCTAGTTGTCTTGGTATTGATATGATTTCAATGTTGCCATTTATGAGAGAGCTTAGTAATAAAGGTTACATCACCCAAACCCTTGAAGATGTAACTATTACTAAACTTGGACTACTTGCTTATGATGAACTTTAATTAATACTCACGATTTATGAAATTGCGATAAAATCTTTTATTCTTTCAAGTGTACTAGTGCAACATTATGTTGCACTAGTTTTCTTTATATCTGCTATTATTTTATAGATATACTCTAATACTGCATTATCGTTGGTATTTTCTACCATTTCAATAATTTCCTTTTTGTAATCATTGTTATTCACATTCGCACTTCCCCTCTTTTACTATTGTGACGATGTAATTATTATAGAACACACGTTCTATCGTGTCAAGTGTAGCGGCGATATTGCCAACGCCAATCAAACAATATCGCCTGCCAGAACTTGAAAATGTTTAAGGGTCTTTTCTCAAAGACAAGTTTATTATACATTTATCGTTAGTATATTTCAAATACTTTCGGTCGTGTAATTTTGACCTTATTCGACAACTAACTGGAACTTGTCGATTGCATTACCCATAACGCCTGCATATCCGTCCATTCCGTTAGATGTTTCATCATCTATCTGCTCTGGATAGAAGTTTCTGTTGCCGAATACAGATACCATATACTTAGCATACTTCCAAGGCTCACCCTCTGGTGTATAGTAGATAATTTCTACGGCATCTATCGGTGTTTTCTGGTCGCCTGCAAAGCCGTTGTTGAAATCATTACAATCAAAGCCGGTAACATAAGGAAGCCAATCGCCATTAAGCATATGAACTCTGTACTTAACTGAACCTCTGCTAACCTTGATAATAAGTGCTGTGATAGCTTTATTGTCACCTGCACCAGCCCAATCTTCTCTGTCCTCTACTTCGCCCCACCATCTGTCTGTATAAGCGGCGTATGTAGCATATACGTGTTCATCTGTGCTATCCTCTGTGTTATCTTCTTCACTGTTATCTTCTGCATTATCTTCTTCATTATGAAAGCCATAGAATTCCGATAAGTCGCAAACTCCGTCTACTCCGTCAACAACGCCACTTGAAGTATACTGCCAGCCCACAAGGTTTCTAGCAACACTAGGCTTCTTGTCTTCGTTAGGGTCTGTATCAAGTGCCATTTCATTATATCCAAGATAGTACCTTGCTATCCAGTAATCGCAGTTAAGAATTTCTTCGTCTGCATATGGGGCAATGTAACTGCCATACCACGCCATGCCTGTATAGATACCAAACTCATAGCCAGCTTCCTCTATTGTGTGCTTATATGCCTTGATTATGTCGATAAGGTCTGACCCTAAATTCTGCATACAAGTATCTTCTATATCCATCCACACCTTAACTTTACGTCCGTCAAGTATCTCTAAGACACGCTTAGCCGTTGCAACCGCTTCTTCTACTGTCAGTGTGTATACATAGTTATATACACCGCAGATATGCACACCTGCTAACTGACAGCCTTTCCAGTTATTTTCAAACTGCTTATCTGGGTCAAAATCACGTCTGATAACCTTAAGGACAGCGTGAGTAAGTCCTGCCGCCTTAACTCTATCCCAGTCAATATCACCATTCCACGCTGAAAAATCTCCACACTTAATCATACTAAAATACCTCACTTTCTACTGTTCCTGTTACATCTGAACTAACTGTGTTATCTTCTGTACTGTATGTTGCCTTGTAAGTGTTTTTAACACCATTAAGGAAGCTCTTAAGTTCGCTGTCTAGTGCTGTATCATTTGCTAAGTATGCCGCAAAATCATTAAAGCTAGCTGACATACTAACTGTGCCGCTTTCACTGATTGTAGCTGACAGATAAGCCACCTGTTTAAGTGTTCCGTCTGAGTTTTGAACAGATAATGTTCCGTTCTTCTGAATTGATGAGTTGATGTCTAACATTGTGTTTTACCTCCTAATTTGTATTAAAAAAGGACACCCGAAGATGTCCTTAATTACTTAATTGCTTTTCTAATTTTTTAATTCGCATATTCTGTGATTGTACAGTTGCAACCAAATCCGCTATTAATTCATCATAACGTAATGCATATCTTGCTGTTAATTCTTTAGTTGTGTTTCCGTCTTCATCCGAAACTTGTATCTCGTAGTTATCGTCATTAACTTTTTTATCTATAAATAATCCCCAATCGCTATCGCCCATTTTTTCTTTAACTTCTTGTGCAATAAAGCCGTGGTGCAATCGGTTGGAAGTACCATCTTTCATCCTAAATTCGCTTGGAATTAAGCTATATATAAAGTCAGCAGTCCGTTCTATTTCTAATGCCTTAATATCTTTTTTTACATTTCTGTCGGAGTCCGAAGCTATTGTACCAATAAAACCGCCCATTGCAGTAATTGAATACTTAGCAATCATAGAACCCATTAAAGAAACTTCTGTCTGTGAGTAAAAATTTTTAGAAGTATCATTATTATAAATTCTAACATTTGTTGCAACTTGCGTATCCGAATTAGGATTGTTGCAATAAAAGTTTGCAATTTGAGGATTACCATCATTGCCTACATTAAGACCTTTAATTGCAAATAGATTACCATAAACACTCAAATCTTGAGTTAGCATATTGCCATTGCCGTAAACAGTCCACAGAGGAGAGAGTTTTTGCGGATTATTCCCTGCTTGAATTCCTTTTTGAATAGAATATATCCAAGTATTATCGCCGGAATTTTGCTGATAAGGTGATATCCACACGCGTCTTAAGTATCCATCATTTGCCAAAGTGTCCGCTTGCAAATATCCTTTGATGTTCCAATCTCCAATTTTTCCGCTTGTTAAATATCCAGTTCCAGTTATAATAGCGTTGCTTGCATACATCAATCCATCTGCTCGAACATACCATTTTTCTTTCCAATTTTCTGATATTGAACTTCCTTCATTTGTTAATGTAGCGAATACCCAGTCCGTTCCTTTTGATGGAGTTGTCATACCTGCCCAATACTTGCTATCTGACGTAGTAGAATTAATAGAATTATTAGCTATATTCCACTGCGCAATCTTTCCATAATTCGCAATTATATTATTACTTGTTATTGTTCCGTCAGCAGTAATGCTAGTGTTCGTACTGCTTAACGTAAACCTGTTACCGCTTAAGTTAAGACCGCCCCTTGCAGTAATATTTATCGTATCTGCAATAGCTTCGATAGCACTCTTAAGCTCACCTGTTTTAGGGTCTTTTTTGATGTATAAATCAAGACTTGTTTTGGTTGCATAACTTTTTAAATCGCTCGACTTAGCGTAAGTTCCACTAAGTGCCAAACTAATACTTGAACCATTATCATTAATTTCCTGCGTAATTTTGTTAATCATAGTAGTTGTTGTACTATAATTATCTGTCAGATTTTTCTTTGTCTGTGTTAATTCTGTTGATATGCTATCAAGATTAATCTTAAGGCTAGCGTTCTGATTAAGCATATAAGCTAATTGTGTGTTAGATACCTCTTTCCAACTCCAATTACCTTTATCATTTTTGACCCATCGCCAAGTTTTTTGAGCTGTTTCGTTGTACGCTATTGCTCCGCGATGTTTAGCATATTCATCATTGCTGTAAGTCCAAGTAAGATTATCATCTGGAAATAAATCGTCTGCTGGATAAATGGGTATAAACCAATCAACAGCAGGGTAATTATCTTTTGTAGGCGTTGCTGTTACTGTATACACCATAAAATTATCATTCGTTTGTTGGTATAAGTCAGATAACGTGATTTCGTAGCTATTTAGTTTCTGGTTAACAGTGGAAAACTTAGTCTTAATGCTTTCATTGTCAACATTTTCAGTCCACCACAACTTATTAGTGATAAAATCACTAGCAACTTTCATCATACCGCCCCATTGAGTATAATCTTTGCCAGCACCACTTGTTATAGCTTGCATAATGACATTAAGTGTCTGTTTTTCGTTATCAAGATAAATCTTGTTGCTTTTAAGTGTATGGGTGCTATCGTTATTGATGACATTAAATAGTGTTTCAATATCCAGCTTACTCGCATTGATATTAGCATTATCTTGAACAACATCATCACGAACAACTTTTCTTGTAACACCTTTTTCAGTAAGTCCCAAGGCATCAAACATAAGATTTCCAGCCTTATCCCAGACATACATATTATAGTCTGAATTAGCGTCTTTACCTATTTGAACTCTTATTCTGTCAGTATCTTTAATGATAATTGTATTGTCTTGCCAATAAGACATTCCATTTTCGCTATGAACCTTAAATTTAGTAGTGTTAAGGTCAAGTGCTGTAATCTTGCTTGCGGCTATGCTGTCAATCATAGCATCTTTAATCTGTGCATTGCCGATAACACTTACAACTGCATTAGCAAATTCTGTTGTTAAACTTTTACCTGTCGCCGAACCAAACATTAATGTCTTAATATCTGCTACATCTGCATTTAACACACCTATCTGTGCATAATCTGCTTGCAACTTAGCGATATTAGCTTCATTAATCGTAGCTTTACTCGCCGTCAAATTAACAATATCTGCTGTGACAGTTTCAATCTTATTAGCTTTTAACTGGTCGATATACGCTTGATGCGCCTTTAAATTCTCAATATTAGCATTAGTTATATCAGCATTTTCAATAACTGCCTTGTTAATTAAGACTAAATCGGCGTAGTATCGTTCCATCTGCTTTGTTATCGGACCGCTAGCAATGTTGCTGTTTTCTGTGTCGGATTGACCTATAGATGAAACAGTATCCATTAAGCCGCCGTCGCATTCGTGCGTAATCTGCATTATAGGTACTTTGTAATCAACGCCGCCCTTATTAACAGTTATAATGTCACCTACCTCTAATCGCCAATCGCCTAAAAACTTAACTGTAAGCGGTCTGAACTGAAAGCCGCCTATCTTGTTATAAATCTCATTTAAGTTAGCTTGTGTCATAAATGGATTAGCAAAGCTAAGTCCTGTTGCACCGCTACCGCTAGTGATTGTGCTAGTTTCCTTATCGCCGGACTTTGTATTATTACAAGTCAGTTTTCTTATCGTAAAATCCTTGCTAGTAGTAAAAGTAACGCCTTGCTGATAGTATTGATGTCCGTCAAGCACGTAGCCGCTATCCTTGTACCATTTAATTTCAAGGTTTCCGTCAGAATTAATAGCCGCATTGCCACCTTGTAACGTAGCCATATATCCAATCATTTCACGCATTGTATAGCCTTGTGGCTTTTCTGGGATTGTATGTGGAGTTGTTATGCTAGTTGCTAACTGTATGCCTAACTTTGTGCAGATTTCCTCTAAAATAGCCTTATCCGTACTAGGATAAGTTAATTCAGAAAAATAACCTTTTTCCGCTTTGTACATCTTGTCATAAGCTGTGTACTTAGTGTACTCGCCGTTGCTCTCTTCTTTAGTTACAGTAAATATGCCTATCTGTACATACTCAATTCCACTATCGCCCTTAACGCCCTCAAAAATAGTTATGTCCTTATTTTCAAGCGTAATTTGTGGCTGAAAAATAGAAAAGGTAACACTACTACTGCAAGTGTTACCTATCGAAATGCTATTGTTTGGATTGATTATATTACTGTATTTAAACTCATTAAGTGTCTGATTGTATTCTTTTCCGTCAACTAAATATTTGCTGTAATATCTTGCATACAGTAAGTTGAAGTTCGCACCCCAATTGATATTTTTCATATATTGGATTGCCCCTTTCTGTTGATTAATCGTTAATCATAAAGCTAAGTGCAATAATCTGTGCTGGCTCAATAGCTTCACAGCTATCAAATGCACTTATGTTAACTTTCGTGCATTCAAGCACTTCTATTTCCTGTTCTCCTAGTTCGTCAAGCTCTGATTTTGTTTTATTACTATCCCCTTTATTTTCTTTGCGTATCTTTTCTATCGTTTCTACAACTGCTTTAAAGTGCGGCTCTAATGCCTTAATGTTAGACATAATGGCGACTGCTAATCTGCCACCCATTTTAAGCTGTGCTACACTTCCAAGTGCTTCATAATGTGCTAAAACTTCATTTCCTGTTATTTTCATAGTTAATCTCCTTATTTCTGAATTAAACTTAATTTTGCTCCGACTATTAATCCGTCCTCATTCTTCGCCCTTGTGAGATACGGATATGTCACATCTCCTGTATAGATTGTCATTTCCTTTTGCTGACCGCCTAAAAATAGGACTTGTGCCGTTGGAAATGGGTTATTAACATCACTTACTACATCATCAAGTTTTTTGGCTTGCTGGCCTGTTAGCGGCGGTAATTGTATCTCTACCTTATCCTTAAGACACACCAACGTACCAACCAAATCTCCAGCATCATTTCTTCCAGTGTTCTTAGACCAAATTTTCGCCCTAGTGTACGTGTAGCCATTATATGCTACCGGGAATGTCACTCCCTCGATAATTACAGCACTTATCATTCAATCGCCCCTTTCTGCCTAAAAATGGGTAACAAAAAAGGAATGTACCATTTCTGATACATTTCTTAATAAATTAAACAGTAATTAATTTAGTAGACTATAGTAAGAATATCCCCACCAGTATTTGCTGTGTTAGTAATTTTTATTTTTCCATTATCACCTAGTCCAATATTAACTTTTGAATTTTCTTTAATACTATGAAGAAATATTTTTGTATTTCCTGCTTCGCTTCGTACTACATAAGCCCCCATATCAAATGCTGTTTCATATATTAAAAGCATTGTTCTTAATGGTATATATATTGTTTCATTTGTATTTATAAAATATTTATTTATTTTATTTTCCAACAAAGCAACATCTGCATTAAGCCGTCCTGTGTTACCAGTGTAACTGACATAATCATCATATAATGCACTTAAATCTGTCGTTAGCATAGGTTTAAAAACCGCATTATTTAATATTGCACCTGTATAAACAACTATTCGAAGATATTTAAAAGTATCATTTGATGTTTTGTTAATTATACTACCATTACCATAATCAGCACCTGTTGAATTACCTTTGTATTCAAAGTCAAGTTTAAAACTTGTTGTAGAACCTCCTTGTGGACATCCTGTTAATTTATATTTTCCAGAAGCAATTTTTATATCACTTTGTAGTGTAAAAACTGTAGTTTCACTACAAGTTCCATTAATAGTATAAACACCATTATCGCCATTAATAGTAAGACCATTTTGAGTAAGACTATGAAACGAAGGATTAAGCAAATTTACACAAGTATTATGTGTCATATTACTGTTTAGCTCACTTATCATATTGTTATTATTCTTAATACCATCTTCGATATGATTCAGCCTGTCTGGACTTAATGGAGTACCGCCACTAGTGCCAGCTTTCCACACTTGCTTTACATATTGAATAAAATTCATAGTAAAACCTCACTTTCTAAGCACACAAAAAGGACACCTCACAATTAAGTGAAATGTCCTTGTCATTTTGCTATTTATTTGTTATTATTGGTATGAGTTAATTTACATTCACTCATACGTGCTAATCAGAACAGGTCTACCCAACTTGTTCTGATTTTTTTATTCTACTTTTAATGTCAGCTTCATAAGTTTCTTACTTGAACCCCAAGCTGTCACTTCTAAATCAACGTCACTCTTATCTTCTAGTATGTATATCCTAGCAACTGTAATATTCGCACCTGTCTGCAACTCTCTTGCCGCATTGTTATATTCGTCAACATCAAAACTAGCTAACGGATAGTCAAGTTCCTTGCCGTTCTGAAAGCAAGTGACATTATAGTTGTAAATAAATGCTTCATTGTCTTTTGAGTTATTTGTAAAGTCAAAATAGACAACAACAACTTCCCTATCATTGCTATCTGTAATTACTTCGTGTTTGAGGTATTTAAGTGTTGTATCATCATTCGTTGCTGTATCTGTATCTTGCTGTGTTGCACTGGCTTGTTTCGTAGCATTAACATTGTTACTGTTGTTACCACTTCCGTTGCTAAAAGCAACTATTAGAAATAGCACAAACGATACTATTGCAAAGTAAGAGCCTAAATGTCTTTGTGACTTATCGCCTTTGCTTTTAATTAAATCCACAATAGCCAATATAAAGCCTATTGGGATTGTAAATATAAATAGTGCTGTTACTGCCGCCGCTATGCTTAGCTTACTATCTTTTTTCTTTACTTTCTTTTCTTTGTTCATATCGTGTTACCCCTTTGCTTTTATTGTTCTATTTTACAATCATTAAGTATTAAAAATTGACCTTTTTTAACTGTGCAATATGTCTGATTATCAAAATTATCATTGCTTACAATGTGACTTTGCCTTAAATCATCATAGATACAATAATATCCTCTTGATGATGTGGCTATCAGTTTATATTCTCCTGATTCTATGTCAATTCCAACCTCTAACATACAATTATCAAGAGTAGTTTTAGTTGTATAATGCTGTCTAAATTCCAAAAGAGGTATCGCATTGCACTTGTTTAGTTCAAGATATTCTCCGTCTTCTACGCTTATCAACATATTGCCTTTGAAATTTTCATTAAACTTTATTTTGGCTTTATTACTGTCTGCATATACGCCAAAATAAGCTGAACCTCTGCTTGTTAATGACTGCAAATAGTAATCGCCATTTGGAATATCTTTACCTACTTTGTAAGTGCCTGCCTTATATTTTGTCAGTTTATCATATGTATCTTGTGTTGTCTTTTGTATTGTAGCCGCTGTGGTTTTTTCAGTAGCTTTTTGTGTTGTAGTTGCAGGCTGTGTATTTGCTATTGTTTTATTATCGCTTTCAGCTATATTATTAATAATAAATAATGCTGTAACAAATACTATTCCTGCCAATACTGCAATCGCTATCTCCTGTAGCTTCTTTTTGTTATCTTTTTTATCCATTGCAATACACCCCTTTGCTTTTATAGTGCTTAAAGTGTATCACAATGGATTAGATTATTCAATTAAATGTTAAACGCTGGCTGTCCTGTCATTGCCGTATAACTGTTAGCTTTATCTTGTACCATTGTAAATAAATTTTCTGCATCGCCTTGTAGCGTTACATTGATATTATTGCTACTTTCTGCCATAGCCGCCCTAACAGCATTGTAAACTGCCGGATAAACTGCATTAGCAATACCTGTTGTAATTTCCTGTTGATTGGCTACTGCTGTTCTTCCGTCCATAGTACCAACCATTTCGGGTGCAACTTCATTAGCAACGAACAACTGTCCTTTGTTTGGGAAGCCACCATTAGCATAAAAATCAACATTAATATGAGGCACTTCTGGAGGCATAAGATTAAATTCGCCCTCAATGCTAAAATGTGGCATTTTAATATGAGGAAATCTAAGCGATAAGTCGCCCCACCAGTCTTTTAAATCATACCACAAGTCACGTATATAGCTAAAGAAATCTTCTATCGCAACTGATATTCTGTGAAGTTCTGGTTTGCTATCCCACCAATTAAGCACGTTATACCATTCGGTTTTAAGCCCTTGCATTATTCCACTCGCCATATCGTTCCATCTGTCTGCTGTAAAGTAAGGTGCTACATGGTTATTCCACCAGTTATATATGCCTGTGCCGCCCCACCAATTAGAAAAACTATTCCAACTGCTAGATAAGCTATTCTTAATATTTTCACCTAAGTTGCTCCATCTTTCTTTAGTAAAATATGGCAAGACATTATCATTCCACCAATTATATATGCCTGTGCCACTCCACCAATTATTGAACGAAGTCCAACTATCAGTTAAGCTGCCCTTTGCGTTATCTCCAAGAGATTGCCATTTTGCTTTTGTAAAATAAGGTGCTACGCTATTGTTCCACCAACCTACGATAGCTGTATTGCCCCACCAATTAGAAAAGCTATTCCAAGCATTGCTTAATGAAGTTTTAGCATTGTCGCCTAATTCTCCCCATTTTGCCTTAGTAAACCAAGGTTCAACGCTTGTAGTCCACCAATTTGCTATATCATCTTTATGCCCGAATGTGATTGTTTCTATCACTCCGTCAATAAAGCTAGGTAAATCTTCAAATGGTGCTTTTATAAGATATGCTAATTGGTCGAACATTGACATATCTATTTTCTCGCCTGTTAATTTTTCATTGAGCCAATTGCCTAAATTAAATCCAGCAATAGCGGCTACTATTCCACCTACTATTCCAGCACCTATAGTTAAGCCTATTTCTGTTGCCGTTCCTGCTCCTATAATAGTGCCTATATCTGTTGTAAGTAATCCACCTATTCCTGATATTATACTGCCTGTTCCGAATGATTTTAAAGCACCTTTAATACTTGTTCCTATTACTGTAACAAGTTTCTTTTTCAAAACACTTCCTAAGCCTGTAAATTTCAATGCCGCTATAGCCGTTATTAAGGTCGTTTCAATTGGTGCTGCCGTAAATGAACCACTCCATAATTCGATAGCTGCTTTAATGGCTTGCCATAACACATTGCCAAGGCTTGAAAATATTTCAACCCAATTAAGTCCAGCTAAATACTCTCCTATATTATGTCCAATTGTATACCAAGGAACATCATCTATAGCCTTTGCAAACCAATTAAAAATTCCTGCCACAAGGTTAGATGTATCTTGTCCTGCTGCATAGAAATCCCCGATTGCAAAATCTTTGAATATCTTCCTAACAGGTTCAAGTGCTTTCTCTATCTTATCAGCCCAAGCAACCGCCGAATTTTCCATATTGGCAAATGCTTTATTCCACGCCGCTTCATATTCAGCCGCCGCCTTAGCGATATCATCTGTCAAATCAATAGTGCTACCACCGCCACCACCACTTGAACCCTTGCTTGAGCTTGTATCGTCCTGTAATTTATTTATTTCATCAAATCCCATAAGGGATAATGTAGCTTTCTTAGCTGAATCAGCTACATCTTGGTAGCCATCTGAAATATCTTCTAAGCCGTCTGATGTGTCTTTATAGCCACTTTGTCCGAAGCTCTCAAAGTCAATCTTAACGCCCATTAAAGAAGCAAGACCAACTAATAATCTTTTGATTGCAATAGTTACTCCGTTTACTATTGGCATAACCTTTGAAAGAATTGGGATAAATAGCTGTCCTGCTACCATTCCTACCTCTTTCATATTGTTACTGAACTGACGTAACATATTACTTGGGGAGTTGATTGTCAAATTTGTTATCGTATAGGCTCTTTATCCTATACTTCTTATAGTTTCCTATAAGTTCAGAGTACATTATCACCCACGTTTTTACGTTTGGTTTGGTGGTAGCCACTTCCACCTCATACTGCCCTATATGCAGTAGTGTCGGACACTCTTGGGAATATTATATTTATTCAATTCCTACTCGTTACAATACTTAATAGCCTGTTCGTAATCTATTAAGTTATCTCGGTATTGGCATAGCTTATAGCCTTAGCCTTCACCGATTTTGCCCGATTGTCATAAGATGTTTCCATTCTTATGCAACACTTGGAAGATAAGTTATGTCATTAACTTTCTTCCGTCTATTAGCTAAATCACCCCAAGATACTTTACTTTGGTCTAATATTGCCAACACTCTTAATTGCTGTTTTTCCATCTGTGTCATTTCTGATACAGACTTTGATATCCCTAAGTTGTAAGCATATGTCGCTAATGTAGCATTAGTAATATCAATACCATACTTATACAATGCCCTTGATTGACCGATTAAGCCGCTTTGCAAGTTCTGTGCTACCGTTGAATAGTCCACATTAAAAAGTGAGCTTATATCGCCTGCAAGCATTGTCATTGACTTTGTTATAGCCGTTGTTGCTTCGCCTGTCTGTCCTAATGAGTTAGTAACAGAAGCTAACTGTGAAGCATACTGTGTTATCTCTTGTATGTTAAGTCCTAAGTTCTTTGCTCCGCTTTCTTCAAGCAAACCGCCTTGAACATTAACTTTTAAGCCAGATAACTTTCCAAGAGTATCATTTACTCTGCTTTGAAAACTTTCTGCGTATGCTGTTGCGTTATCATATCCGTACTTTTCGTAATCCTTATCCCATTCCGAACCAATCTTGCCAAATGCTACCGCTTGATAGTTAAACGCTTCAATGTAATCTGTCGTTGACTTGATTGCTTCTGTAAGTTTCTTACTGCCACGAATTACCATAAAATAAGTGGCATAAAACTTACCTATTGCACTTGCTAAGTTCCAACTGCTTCTAGTTGCTGTCCTAGCACTTGTAGAAACGCCATACAGCGACTTTTGAAGCGAGTTTGAAGAAGTACCCACCTTGCTACCCTGACTAGCAAGATTAGCCAATGCGTTAGTCATTTGAATGACATTCTGACTTACTGTTGGCGCTCTTGATAGCGTTGTCATTAAGCCATTTAAAGCATTACCTAGCTTTGGAATGTTTACAACGGCGTTTTCTATACTCTTACTGCCTAGCTTACCAAGTGACTTTGCAAATTCTGTGACTTGCGTTGCATTTTGTGGAATAGCTGATATGCTTGCAACTGCCTTTGTGACAGCTTGAAGTGATGTAGCTGTGCTAGTTAGCGCAACAGAATCAACAGAACCTATCTTTGTGATGTTCTTAGCAAGCCTTGTAAAATCTGCTGTTCCTGCGTTCATATTCTGCATAGCAGAACCTAACTGATTAACACCATTCGCAAGGCTACTTAATGATGAGCCATTCACAGTTGCAAGTGATGTTGACAGCCTTGTAAGCTGATCTATCAGTTTATCAACAGAATCGATAGCTTTAGTGGCAGTACCGGTAATTTTGACTTCTAATGAATCTAATTCCACGCTTTATACCTCCGGCTTATCATTTTTAGGGTGTGTTAAATCCCAGTTTGCTTTGCGTATTTTCATATTCAAGACAAACTCTTCTCTCTTTCTTTGTATTTCATCTTTACTGTTCTCTTTTTTGTTAATATCTCTATAAATAGGCTTGTCTGGGTATTCAAGCTCGCCTTTGCCCCAAGCACCATTCCTAACGCCTATCTTGATTGCTGGAAGTATGTAGTTGCCTACTGCAAGCCATATATCCGAATCTATTCGTTGTCTTTCAAGTTTTTTACCCTCTACAACAGCCCATAGCTTTTTAGGTGTCATTTTTAGAAAGTCTGAATAACTAACGCCTAGTGAGCTGGCTAAAACAAAGTATTCTTCCCATATTATTTTGTGGAAGTCTGCTTTTTCTTGTGGTCCTGTGGAACTACTGTCGGCTTCTTCTGCTCCTGTGTTGCTTCTTCCACATTGTTCGCCATCTCCTCTAACATCGCTGTTATTCCGCTCAACTCGAAAAAACCATCATCTTCCATCGCTTTCTTGATTTCTTCAAACAATGTTCTATATCCGTAACTCTTATCTGTCTTTCTCTTCTCCGTAATATATGCTCTAGTAAGTTCCTTTGCTTCATCCATAGTTACAGGATTGTTGTCAATGCAACCTGCATAAATGGCTAAAATGCAAATCTCTGGCACATCTGCTGTCATATTTGCTAATCCATCAAAGGAAGCCTGTGCAACACTTTTATCTGTCTGTGCAAGTAAGTAAGAGCCATTTACGACACTAAACATCTTCTGTACTATCTCCTTGCATTCTGCCGCACCAAAAGAGAACTCAACTTTGTATTCTTTTCCGTTTACATTAATATTCATCATAATTTTTACCCTTTCCCACCCTATCACCATATAGGGAAAGGTGCGGATTTTACACCGCACCTACCTTTTAAAATAATTATTCTGTTACATCATCAAGATATGATGTGTAGTCGGCTGTCTTGGCGTTTTCTACGCTATCCGACACAGCCTTTTTAGATTTAGTCGAATAGCTCATCATTCCCCCGATGTTGGGACAACTGCTGTATCTGTTCCTATCATATCCTCAATAATAAGGTTGATAGCCATTGTAAGGAGTCCGTTCTGCTCTTTACTTGTAATTGGTAACTTTGATGGTGGCTGTGCCACAAAGAACTCTGCATCTGTAATACCCGGTGTGATTTCCTGGAACCACATTCTCTTGCCGCCAGTCAATTCATTGTAAGCTGTGATAACATCTTTCCATTCCTTAATTGTTGCGTCCGTCTTGTTGACTGTAACCGCAACTGTATCTGTAACTGTATCTCTGCCTGCAATGTTTCTTGTCTGCTTATCCTCAAGTGCCGAAGCGTCTATTGCTTCTGGTGTTACTGTAATTTCATCAATAGAGTTAATTCTTGTAAGTAACTTGAATGATGTTGGCTTTGTGCCTGCTGTTGTTTCAACTCCATAAGAGAAAGTAACACCCAGTGTACTTAATCCTGCTACTGCATCTGCCATTGTCTACCTCCTAAAAATTTGCAAAAAAATAAGAGCATTTCTGCTCTTTGTTACATTAATCTGTCATTTGCCGCTATCATTCTTCTGAATCTAGCGGTGCTCTTATGTACTTTATTGCTGATTGAGAACTCTGGCATTGCATTGCCTTGAAATCTCATTGTCTTAAATACATCTGTAATCGTTGCCATAACTTTGCGGCAATCAGACTTATTTGTGTTAGTTGTGACATCTACTTGAAATGTTGCTAACAATGCGTTAATTGTCTGTCCGTCAAGTGTTTGCCCTTGTTCAACTGCCGGTAGTAAATGAATGTATACTGTTGGGAATACTGGTTGACCGCTGTTTTCCCCCTCATTGGTTATGACTATCTTTGGATATGTTTTTTTAAGCTGTGTTAGGGTTTTAGCCTTGACAAGTGCTGTAACTGTGTTTTCAAGGTCTATCGCCCAATCGTTTGCATTTGCCATTAACTAAACACCTCTTTCGCTATCCGCTTATACTGATTAATAATCTCCATTGTGGCGTTATACATAGGCATTGTGGCTTTAACGCCGTGTGTAGGTTTCCAACTTTCACTTTGTTCATCCCAGAACCACCATGTGTCTTGCCAAGCATGAACCTGTCCCGGGTATGTGCCAACTCCTAGTCCTAATTCATCAGCTTTAGGATTGGCGATAGCGTTATAATGAATACCAGCACCAAATTCAATCGCTAACAGTGTGTAAAATGGCTCTCTATCTTCTACCTCAACAGTTTTACCTGTAGCAATTAAAATAGCTTGGTAGCCATCTTGAATAGGCTTTCTGTCAACTCTCAATGTTACTGTCCTACCTAATGGGCTTTCATTAACGCTCATAATTGCCGCTTTGTCGCCTAATTCTGCTAATCGTTCAACAAGCAATTCGCACTTGTACTGTAATGTTTGCTTATATAGTTGTAGCTGTCTTATTGCCCCTTGTATTGAGCTTTCCGATAGAGATACATTAATTGTATGCTTGGCCATAATTGCACCACCTTAAAGCAATTTTAATTCTGCAAATACTCTGAATATTTTAGGTGATTGGATAGCGAACCAGTCAACCATTTCTTCATTAATCGCCCACGCACCATAAGAATATGATGAGCTATCTAAGCCACTTTCATATAAAAATGCATGAATAATTTCGTGTCTAAGTACACTTTTTCTGTAATTCTCATAGTTTTGCAGTTCACAATCCTCTTTTTGGTTGCAAATTACAATCTCGTGTGCTGAATTATCTGTATATCCATCCCTGCACTTTCCATCAAGAAGTGGGTCGTCATGTTCGTTTCTGTAATGTATGGCATATTCAGTTCCTAAAACATCAATCTTAACATCTTCCATATTCCACCTACTTTACAACCGCTTTAAGCATATACTTAGTTGAACACAATGCCGGTTTCGTACCTACAATCGTGAAGTCTGCTGATGTTTCATCAACAAGGCTGTCAGATGTGTATGTAGGCTTGCTATCAAGCCAGATAAGGTCGCCTTTTTGAACAGGCAACATATTCCTATCTGTCATCAAAATAGCGTCAAAATCAGCGGTATCAAAGCCATATTCTTTGCTCTGTGCTTCTCCACCGCTGAACGATATGTTAGCTTTGAAATCAACTGGTTCTGAAAAACCTGTTTTTTCTTCAAGGACTTTGGGTATCTTATTTCCCTCATCATCAAGATAAGGAATAAAATTACCTTCTGTGTCGGTATATCCCTCATAAAGGATATTGCCCTCATCATCTCTTTCATAGATAGTGACAGTTTGTCCTTGAAGCGAATACTTCATAGCCTGCTTATTAATGTCAAGCATTGTTCTTTACCTGCTTATAAATCTGATTTACGCCAGTACTTGATAATCCCGACACGATACCTACAGCTATTGCATTAAGAATGTCATTAGCTGGATAATCTGGGATTACATACATACCGATAACGCCTAAGATACCACCTGCAACGCCTACGATTATAGGAATGTAATTATCCTTAATGTGCGGAATTGCCTTAGCTCCTAAGCCTATCAGATATGTTATTACAACGATTGCAACTACTGTTGATACTGATGTTATATCCATTCTGTTATACCTCCTTATCTTCATTAAGCCGTGCTTCCAATCCGTCTATTCGGTGGTGTGCCGACTTTACACTTTCCTCAACCTTAATAATTCTGTTATCGTGAGAATTAAGTTCTTTTCTCATTTCTGTAACTTCATTCTTTATCTCTGTTGTGTTGCTTGATATTGTGTCAAGCTTCATATTTATGCGTGTATTTTCCTTTACGCGCTCCGTAAGTTCTGCATTGTCAGACTTTTTGTTGTTCTTAAGATTAAGTCCTAAGGTAAACAGTCCGAAAAAGACGGAAAAAGCAACTGAAATAATGCTTATAATTACTGCTATTGGCATTGATATACCGCCTTTCATAATTAATAATGGCACACCGCCCACCACCCTTAATGTGTGCCGCCTGCTACCGTATTGGTAACGCACAATCTTCTATAACACTTTAGCAAATGGAAATACCCCAACAAATAAGCTGTCTCTGTCTTTCCAGGTTCTGTTTACACCATTCTCATTGTAACTTGCCATAAATGCTTCGCCTGCTTGTGAACGGTCATAGACTGCAAGATTAACGATAACACTCTCAAATTTCTTCAAATCTTCGGTTATCATTTCATCTGTGTAGCTGTCGGGGTAGTTTCTTCTTGCTTTCACATCTTCTGTAGCTTGCTTAATGAGCTGTTCGATTATCGGGTTATCTTCTTTGTTATTGAACACTACCACATCAGATGTAGTGTCATCTTCATTTGTGACTGTATCAATATGAAATTGTTTAAGTCTGATTTTGACCTGTTCTAATGTGGTGTATTCCATAACTGTCTCCTATAATCCTAATTTCTCAATTAACAGCTTCTTTAATTCTGCTCCTGTAAGTTCTTCTGCATTGTCTATACCTTGTCCTGCGGCAAATGCCTGCAAATCAGATGTAGACATACGATTTATAGCTGTCTTATTCAAATCCTTGCTATGTTCATTCGGCAAATCTACAGGTTTTACAGAGCTATTATTATTCTGCATACCTTTTATTAGTGGTTTGCCGATTTTATTTTCTGTGGTTGCAAGTTCTCTGATTCTTGACGGAGTTGTTTCTAAACCATTCCTAGGGTATTCATCTCCAACTTCGTATATGTGATTAAAGTCCTGCAAATCCATAAACCTGTAAATTACCTTATAACTCATAACAATTCTCCTTACGCCGCTTCTGCCTCTGTGATTGTAGACTTAATAATTCCGTCAAGTCTTTCAGCAAAAAGTACAATGCCGGAAACTACTGTGTCAGAAGCTGTCATGTTCGTATAATCAGGTGTTTCATGGATGCCGATAAGGCCTGTCTGGTCTGATGTGAAATCAAACGCTTCTCCAAGGTCTGCACCATTAACAGGAATGTAATACAGTACGATATTGTCTTTTGCTGTTGCGTAGATGGTTCCCTTTGGTACTTTGCTGTCAAAAATAACAGTTCCAAGACCGAGGAAGTTCTCTACATAAGTCATACCGAATGCTGTCTGTAATGTAATCTGTGCTTTAGCAAGATAATCAGCTACATCAAGTGGATTCATAAAATACACAGCTTCGATTGAATCGTCTTCAAACTTGACCTGTAACTGTCCCCAAGCCTGTGCAAGTGCTGCCTGAAAACCTACGCCTGTTGCTGTTCCTGTGCCTGTTGCAAGGAATGTGAAAAAGTCACCTCTAATGCCTTTCTGAACATCAAGTAACATTCTGTCAGTTGTCATCTGTACCGCCTGGTCATAGCCTCCACTGATAATCGCCTCTGCCGATGTGGCTTTTCTCCACTTCTTCAAAGTAATTTCCTTGTAGTTTACTGCAACTGTCTGATACTTAGAGAGTGGGATTGTTTCGCCCTCTGCGACTTCTCCGTTTTCAAGTGTTCCTGTAGCCTTGTAGGACTTTAATGTGTAGCCCGCCTGTTTTGGAATCTTTCTTGTTACTCCAAGTGCCTCAATTAACTTCTTGATGTTCTCACTAAAAATGTTTACAAACTCAACCTCTCTTGCTCTTACAAGGTCAGCTTTCTTAATTAAATTTTCTTCTGCCGCCATATTTACCTCCTAATTAAATAAATCCATATTCATAGCAATAGCTTTTCTACGCTCATTTCTGTCCGGAATAGCCATAATCTGTTCCTTTGTCATGCCGGAATATTCTCCGCCTGCATTAACTCTAGGTCTTGATTTCATCCATTCGGCCTGTGCTTCTGCGACTGCTGCTTTCTTTTCAGCTTCTATAATTGCTGCAATAGTGTTATGGTCTGCGTCCGAAACTGCATCAATCAGTTTTTCTACAGACTTTTCAGATACGCTCTTGTAAGCATTAACCGCTTTAATATGATTAAGTTCTTTTACAGCTTCCTCATACTTCTCATTCTGTAAGCGTTCCGCTTCTGCCTTAGCTTCCGCTTCCTGCTCCTCGGTTGTCTGCTTTGCTCTTAAAGCCTTGGTAAGCTCTCCTTTTTCCCTTAAAGCCTTATCAAGTGCCTGCTTTTCCTTGGCTCTGTCTGCTTTTTCTGTAGCAAGCTGTGCCATCAGTTCTTCAACTGTTGGTGTATTTGGCTTTACTTCGGTTGTCTTTGTATCTGTTGGGTTTTCGGTTGCTGTTGATTTAGCTTCATCTGCCATTTTCGTTACCTCACTTTTCTGTGTTTTATTGACTTCTCTGTCTCGTTGTGTTTTATCCACTTCTCTGTGCATATAAAAAGCCACTAGGATAATTCCTAGTGGCTATATACCTTGATTATTTATTTGTTCTGCTCTTATCAATTAGTGGGCTGTTGCCGACTTGGTCGCTCAAGTCTTGCATCGTGCGGTCATTATTAGTTGTATCATCTTTAATATTGCTCTTTTGTATTTTTTCGACTGTTTCCTTGCTTGCTTCCCAAACTTCGTTAGGGTCGTCAAATACAGGAATTGCATTAAGTACTTTTCCTCCATTAATGCCCGTATTAATAAGTGTTGCTATACTGTTGACTTTTGTTGATAATTCATATAGCTTTTGTCTCTTAATGTTAATTTCAATATCCTCAAGGCTTATAAGTCTTAATGGGCTATCTTGTGGGACATACGGACTTTTATCAATAGCCGCAAGAACTACTTCTAGTTCATCCATTTTGCAGCTTTCGGTTATCATCTGTAACTTTGTTGCTGCTGCCTCTGCGTGGTCCCATCCACTTGCATTACTAGCCGCAACACCTGTTATGTTAGATGCATTGTCATTAGTAAGTGGCACGTTGCATTTTTCAAGTATCTTATTTCTACGATATTGAATGTTATTGAGCATCCCTGTGTAATCGTAATTAATTGCAAGAGATTCAACAATTGGTGTCTTTCCGTCCGCCGATGTATAAGTCTGCATCCATTCGCCGGATTTCGGCTTTCTCACAGTTTCTTCAATAGTCTGTGTGCCATCCTCATTGTTTGTAACTTTTCTCTCTACAGGGAAGTCAACATCGTTTGTATGCCATACTGCTTGCGTGTTTTGCTCAACATCATTTGTAAAATCGGAAATAAGCAGGTTAAGGTTGTCTAATTCTGATTTCTGATGTTCCCAAACTCCCATTCTGTCATATGACCGGAAATACTCTATAATCGGCACAATTCCAAGCGGATTTACTTCCCCGCTTCTTTGCTGATGTCTCCATGCTTCTTTTTTTGTATAATCTCCGTTCGCAATCTCATTGAGATTAACCACTTCAAAGCGGAAATCTTTTGTAAAGCAAGTGTAGTAGTTGTTCCCGGTTATTCTATCGTGTCTGTAAGTAACGCCCATCATTGTTCGCTTATCGGAATAATAGCTTGACTTCACTACAAATGATGTTCGTGGGTCTAATATGTCTAATGTGAAATATGGTTTGTTCTTTTTCCATTCCATATTTACATCTACAAGAACATTACATATTGCCCCGATTGTTACATATCTTCCTAAATCTTGTGTCTTTGCCTTAATTTTTGCAAGTTCGTACTGTTTGTTAAGCTCTGATATTCCGTCTGCGACGAATTTCTCTTTTCCATCACCATTCTGCACAAGTGAAATAGGATTTCCCCAAGCGAATGAAGTCCAAAATTCTGATGCTTGATGAGCGACATTATCTATACACTCACAATCAATGTCCGGTCTGTAAGTTTTGGGGTTCTTCCTAATTATCGGCTGTATTCCTGCATCGTAATCAAGAAGATACTGTATTCTGTTGGCGTTTTGTATGTGTGTTGAAAAGACATCTCTTAATACATCTAACACATTTTCATATGTTATTTCCGGAACATCCGTTGTTAATGCAATTCTTCCTGTCTGCATTTCTTACACCTCTAATAAAATGTCATACCACTTGAGCTTCTGCTCTGTGGAATTTCTTTAATCTGAAAATTGTCATCATCATTCGGCACATACCAAATCCATTTGCCGCAATGTTTGCAAGCTAGTTTGTGTGTGCGTGGGTCTTTCTTATCTGCCTTAGTTAAAAACTTATGGCAATTCGGACACATAATTGACTTATCTTTATTCTTATAAAATTCCATATATTACCTCTTTGCATAACAAAAGCACCGCCACAATTAAATAACGGTGCTTTCGATAAGGAATGTGTTTATGAAGAAACATCTTTGTGACTTCTTACAGATATACTATACCACGCCGGCAATGTGACATTCTATGACATCTTTTACAGATATTCACTCCCATATTTGTCTTCAAAGGCTTGTAATGCTTTAGCGTGTATCCTGTGTACCTGTCGCCAACACCAGTCTGTTTCATTTGCAATTTTTTCAAATGTAAATTTTCTAATATATCTTAGAAACAATACTGTATAATAGTCTTCATTGTTTATCTGCTCTATCTGCTCTATTATTTTGTTTTTTACATCAATATATTTATCTATAAGCTTATCAAGGCTTTCTTCCATTTGTTCAAGTCTGACATATCCGCAGCCTGTTTTGTCTGGATCTGATGATGACATAACTCTTTCTTCATTAACAGCCGCTGATATGCTGTATGATAATTCTTTATACTGTGTTATTTCTATCAATTTATTATCAATTATCTTGTTGTAATAACTTATCTGATTCAGATAATCCTTAGTTGTCATAATAGATTAACCTCCTATATCGGGCTTGACATAATGACTGTTTTTTTAACTCGATTTCCTTTTGTCATCCTCAATGCAAAGTTTGAAAAAACATCTGGTACATCATCTAACTGTTTCTTCCCTGATACTGAATACTGTTTTAAAAGTGACATCATTATTCCATATGGTTCATTAGGTTTGTAAAGCGATGCGTCTTTAAAAATAATGTGTTGTAAAATCCAGTTAGAACATTGAAAAATCCTCGCTTCTTTGTTTGTTTCTGTAGGTGTATCTGTAATATTACATATCCAACCTACACTCTCTACACGCTTATTAACTTCCATTGCGACCCTATCTCCACCGGCGTTACGCTCAAATTCACACTCTTGTACTTTGTTATTTACAAGTACACCTGCGGCATTTCTGTATTGTTCTTCATAATCTGCTGTGTTATCACATACGCAATCAATGCAGTAATAATCTTCTCCATATTTTTGCAATACCGGTAGTACAAAATAATCCGTACCTTTACCTTTTGTATCACATTGAGCTGTGATAATTTCTGGTTCTCCGTGTGGCAGATTAAGGTATCTGCGGATTTTATCATCTGGAAATAGCAATCCCTCACGTTCGATAGGTTCCTGTTTGTATAAGCACCTGTAAGATATCTCATCCATTAATAACTGTTGGTCTGCAAAAAACTCTTTCGTAAAACCGCCATACTCATAATCAAAATTGCTTTCTCCTGTCACCGGGTCTACATCGGGAACCGATATTGTTTTGACTCTCGGATTTCCAATATACATATTTTGAATACGCCCGATAACATCATGTACGCTCCAACGAGTGGCAATATGTATCTCTTTACACGGCTTTCCGTCCGTGTCTTGCGTCTTACGTTGTCTTGCGTCTACTGCGTATTTATCCCACAATTTGTCGAGTATTACAGGATTTAAGGCTTCTTCAATTCCACCTATCATATCATCAACTAGCAAAAATTTACTTGCACGGACTTTTCCGGCATTCTTACTTCCAACAGAAGTGCATTGCACTGACGGAAACGGCTTGTATTTGCCGATATTGAATTGTTCCATTTTGGCATTCGTGCTTGTAACTGATAGATTAGGGAAAATGTCATGCCATGCATAATCATCATCATTAGTAACAATGTCGTATACTCCATCGTAGTACATTCGTGTAATATCGCCACTGTGTGAATAAAACAGGCTGTAGTCTTTTGGAAACCAACCGGCAACTGCCGAATGAAAAAATTTCTCAATAGTACTCTTTCCGGCTCCAGGCACTAGGCTCACACACAATATGTCGTATTTATCATCAATCATGCCTTGTAGTGCGTCCACAAGTCCGATTTTGATTAGTTGTTTCCTACGTGGCATATAAAATCGGTCTTTAGGCTCACGCTTTTTCTCTATGTACTGAAAATAGCTGTCAACTATTTTGTTTTGAGCTTCAAGCAACAAAACCTCATATTTTTTGTTTATCAGCTCATATGTGGTTTTGTGGTCGAATGCGTATTTTTCCAAATCCCAAATCGTACCACCTGTTTTAGCCATGCAGAAGTCCTCTATAAGCTCTTTTGCCCTCTTAGTGAGTTGTAGTCCATACTCAATATCTTTCTCGCCATTTATGGCTACACTGCAAGCGTCTACATAGGCATTAGTTACTTGTTCATCAATTCCATTTTTCTTTATGTAATTTTCATATCCATTAACTGTAGAAATAAGGCTTTGACTAGCCATAAGAAAAGCACCTCCACTTTTAAAAAGCAAAGGTGCTTATAGACCTCTGCCTATAACTGTTTTAGGGTAGCGACTAACTCTATTTGTTAGCCGGTAATATCATTAAATTATTTTATAATTTCTTCTTCCAATTTCCCACTTATGAAAAACAATAAATGTCATAAATAAAACTGTATCTCCATTTTTCATTTCAACTAATATTGGTAATCCTCTTCTGTCAATTTTTAATATATCATTTTTATTTTCTGACAAAAATTTATTCAATTCCCATTGTAATGTTCTTACTGTCTGTTCATTATGTACATATATCATCTTCACAAAACGCCTTTCCGCTTCTGATATTTGCATTTATAACGACCGCACATATATTTATGTATTCCTTTGCTAATATCTTCAAATGAGGAATATTCAACAGCAAATCCACAAGTTTCAGGGTCGCACTCACAATTAGGATTTGTGTCGCAAACATTAAATGGATTTTTCTTCTTAATCCATTGATTATCTGGTGCTTCTATATCAGCCAAACCATCAATCATCAGCACAGCCTTTGAAACTCTTACACATTCTTCTCTCTTTTCCTCATTCGTGCATTTTCCGTCTGCATTGTATCGGCAAGTGGTAAGATTACAATTATTCATTCTTCATAAACCTCTCAAATTCTCTCCTGCACTTAAAACATAAATCATATCTGTGTTCGTTTCTCCATATAGCCATTGGGAGTGTTTGTTTTGCTAAATCCTCTGCCGTGTATGTAGTTTTCTCGTGTAAAGGCTCTAATTCTTCTGTTTTAAAATGAGCGTATTTCTCATTGTAAAATGTCATTTCTTTCCCGCACCTGTCACAAGTGTGCCATTCTTTTTGATGTTTCATAGTAATCCCCCTTTTGCAAAATTAGTAAACTCTTCGGTTATTCTTTAAAAAGTACTTCTTTCACTAAAAAAGTAAGTTGTATCTTTTTCATTCCAGACTCATCGTCTGTAATGCCATCTACACTATATATACTATCAACTGGGTTACCATCAAAGAAAACTTTGACATATCCTTTTGAAATATCCAACAATGCTTCTTTAATCATTCTTTCACCAACTTTCTACCGCAGATAGGGCAATAGTTTATTTCAAATTCTCCCTCTCCGTATTCCTCGCCGCTGTTGTCATAATGCAAGCTGTAGTAATTTCCGCTATACTGTTCAACAATCTTTGCTATTCCGTAGGTGCAGCCATTTTCAATTATTTTCTGTTTTCCATCGCAAAATTCGCACATACGCACACCTCAAATCCTCGTAAAAATATCTAAATCATAGTTATCTCTGATATAGTCAACAACTTCTTGTAATTTGCTCTTTACAAATTCATCTTTGGCAATATCCGGGTGGCTATAAAGCATGCAACTATCTTTCTTTCCCTGTGCCTTATACTTGCGGTAATTAAATGTCATTGTGAAAAGCGGTATTTCTGTTAGATTCTTTGTCTTGTGTCTTATCCAACAGTTAATAATTTTCTTAATCATCATTCTTCCCCCATAAATTATCTGGCAATTCTTCGCCGCCATAAATCTTGTTAGCGTATTTAAGGAATGTTGGCTTGCTACAACCTGCTACCTTTGCCGCTTTTTCCTGCGAAACCTGCCCCGATATGTACAGGTTAATTGCTTCATAAAACTTATCTTTGTTTAGTGGATGTACGCCCATAGCCATAACAATCACTCCTTACTTTGATTTTCAACTTGATGATTATATTTTCTTACATCACTACGCATTTTAGATGGCATATTCTTATAACCTGTATTTTGAAGTTCTGCTTTGAAAGCGTTAAAATCATCATCATTTTTAACAAATATACTGACATATTTATCAATCTGCGGTCTTGTCATAAGCACACCATTTTCAGTAAATACCTTTTTGATGTAGTTTGTATAATAACAATATCCTTTGACTTTTTCGTGGTATAATCCCCAAAAATAATCAGCATTTTCTTTTGTTTCAAACTTTGCCCTAATCTCATTGTTAGAAATGTGATTGTAACAATGTCTGCACAATGTAATTAAATTACTTTCTCTATCGTCACCGCACATTGAAGCTGTTCTTATATGTGCCATTACCAACGCCCGGTGTTCTCTGCTGTTCTTTCCGCAATATCTGCAAGTATAATTATCTCTTTCAAAAATCTTGGTCTGTAAATCTTTATATGAACTCATAATGAATACCTCCTACAATTCCTTACTTTCACACCAACTACTCTTACAAGCGTGATTCATAATGTTAATTAAAACCTTTTCAGAAGAAAAGTGAACTAAGCTGTAATCACATTGTGCTGAAAACTTTGTATTGAAATATTCATCAACTAGCATCTTGTAGTCTGTATTATCGTCCATATCACTTATAGCCGCATAATAGGTATCTGTATATCCGTCACGCTCTATGTCAGTTTCTTTTGTTAAATTATCCACCACTCTTGATAAAACCTTATCTGTTAATGGGTAGTGATATTCTCCAGTGCATTCTCCGTGTTTATCTAAAAAGTATTTAAAGAATGCTTCTACATTTTCTTTAAGCGTTTTATCATTAGTCCAATCATAAGCTATCTTGCCAGCTCTACTTATCATTCTTTCCTCGGCAACTTCCCAATCACTTTGAGAGTATTCGCTTATCGGCTTAAACTCTTTCGCTTTTTTATCTTTGGGTAAAAAAGAATTACACTGTTCTCTGTTAAGAGAATTACTTTTAGTATTTAATTCATTAGTATTTTGTATATTAATATTTAATTCATCAGTACTTAATTCATTAGTATTTAATTGTCCGTGGTTTTCTACCTGTTGACATTCAACCCCTAGATTTTCTGTATCTTGTTTTTCTATTTTCTGTTTATATGGTTCTTCGTAAACCTCGTAGGTGTACTTTATTCTTCCACCATTGCTTTTTGTCGGGTTTTCCTTAGTAACCACAACATAATTATTATCCCTTAACTCATTTAAAGCCGATTTAACAGCTGTTTCATTCTCTTTACTTATTGCAACTAACCCAGCTATTGAATAATCCCAATTATCGGGCAATGAAAGCATTACAGACAATAATCCTTTTGCTTTCAAGCTTAAGCTCTTATCCCTTAAATGAGTATTACTCATAACTGTGTAATTTTTTGTTTTATGCACTCTGATTGTTGCCATATTGAATACCTCCGCTTGATATTATTTATGTATGCCTGTGATACACACTCCGCTTAATCAATAAAAACAACAAACAGGCACAGCGGAAGTGCTTTTCGGTCTGCATCACCTAGTTTGTTGTAATCGGATAGACAGGACTTGAACCTGTGACTACTTGAATAAATCAAGCGTTACTCCCAACTGAACTACTATCCGTCAACTTGTAAGAATTTCTGACAAGTTGAAATAAAAAAGACTAGCACAGAGAGATTAAACAATTCACATTTATAAATTCTTTGGAGGTCATTTATACGCTTAAAAATATTGTTTTGAGGGAATATAAAGTGCTAGTCTTAACAGCAGTATAGGCTATGACACCTATAACAGGTCGTGGCAAAGCTGGATGTATTTCGCCGTGCAGTTTGGCTGTTCAAAGAAAGTGGCTTCGCTCGCTGTCTATCCCTTATGGATAACTGCCCAATTATGAGATAATTATTACGTGCTGTTTACACGTAAAACCTCACGGACTTTCTGACAGTCCTTAACAGCTCTCGCTATGAGGTGAAAGGAGAACTTAATGTCATGGTAATTCCACCAAACCAGTAAGTTCAAAGGTGCAAGTAACGATTAAGTACTTGCGAACTACCCCTATCAGAATCGAACTGATGATGTAAGAATCAAAATCTTATGCCTTGACCGCTTGGCTAAGGGGCAATTAAGCTACTCTTTATCTTCAAAGAGTGCTGCAATATCATTTGCACTATCAATCTGTTCTACAAAGTTATCTGTGCCGTTAGGATGTGTGTCTGGATTACCATTACAATTTTTGCAAGGCGTTTCAAACCACATTTTAAATTTATACAAACAATTACAGCAATCTTCCTCCGGCTTAAGCATTAGACATCACCTGCCTGCCTATGATTAGCTCTGTAAGAATCAAAGCCATATGGATAACGTGCTATAAGCTTATCTATGTTTATTTGCATTACATCATCAAGACTGAATCCGCAAGCTTCGCAAATCATAGCAACGTACCACATTACATCGCCGCACTCTTTCTTAAGATGTTCTAAGTCTATTCCCTTTTCGTGAAATATGCCCTTTTTAACAAGGTCTGATACTTCGCCAGCTTCACCAGTTAAACATAAGACGCCATTAAGAAGTCCTGCTATGTCATTTATGTCGCTACACTTAGCATTGTTTTCTGCTAGAGGACTAAGTGGAAGCTTGCCAGTTAATTCAGTACTTAATCTATGATGAGCCATTTTATCGTTAGTACGCATAGCCAATTTTTGATATTCATTACCCTGCATTTATAACTCCTAACTCTTTTTTATTTTTTGAAATTTTTTTGGAATTTATTCAGCCGACTAGCTGATTCTCTGATGTGTTTATTGAATATCTTGTGATTAATTAATATGTGTCTATTATACACCTAATTAGCTTAAATGTATAGATGTTAATTGGATTATTTTTAATTAAATATATAAGTGATTTATTAGTATTAATTATATGATTAATAGTTAGGTATTATTTATATATAATTATATAATATGTGTATTATGTGGTGATAATAATATAAATATATATTAATATATAAGGGCTTTTTGTTATTTTGGATAATTGAGCGACTTAGTTGGGGCGTGTTCCGGAGGTAAATAAACCCCCTCCGCCCTTATCCGTGTAATTGTGTCTATTTTATGCCATATTCTCAAACAATTAACACAATTAACACCATATCCATACAATAACGCCGATAAACCTTAATTTATCAGCGTTATATGAATGTTTAGCACTCATAAACCCAGTATTTAAGCGGTTTACAAGCTGTTTAAATTGTGTCTGAATTGTTTATAGCGTTTATCTGCTGGTTATCTGTTAATTGTGTATCGTTTTGGCTCAATTGTGGAAGCTCTGACGCGGTCTTAATGACTTTCGCGGTGCTTTCTCTGCTAACACCGGGAAGATTCCACGCAAAGTGTCGGTTAAGTATTGCAAGGATTCCAACAGGGTTTTTATTGCCAGTTGCGAGCTTGTTTGATAGGCTCTCTTCACGAAAAAGCCGCAGTTTTTGTGCGATGTCGAAGGCTTTTGTACTTAGTTTTCTTTCATTCGCTCCCCAGTCTTGCAGTGTATCTCTATTAATTCCAGTTAATAAACTAAAACCCATTATACTACATTCTTTATCATACATAGCACATAAATAATAATATATATATAATATATACTCTAATTTATCATAATCATACATATAAAAATTACTATCCATTATGCAGTTAGTATTATTTTTATTAATATTCTTATTTAACTTTAATATACTTTTATCACTAAAAACATATTTATTAATATACATTAGAGCTGCGTTCCATCTACTCTGTGGTTCTTTGGTCATATCTTCGATGTTGTGTTCTTGGCAAAACTGCGATAAATAAAGTTCTATGTCGTTCTGGAATACTTCGGGTGTGTCTGGTGTTTCCTGTAGTTTCTCCATATATTCCCCTTTCTGCTGGAGCTTATCCAGCTAATTAATTATATACTAATAACATAAAAATAACCCAATAACTATTATATAATTATCGGGTGTGAATCTTATATATTTAATTATTAAAATAATATAGCATAAATATATTATAAAGTCAATTTTATTTTTGGGCTTGACATAATATAAAAAACTGTTTATTATGTTAAACATAAACAGTAACAAAAATGTATTGAAATATGCTATTTTGTATTTCTTAAATAGTAACGCAAGGCATAGAAAAAAGAGGGAGTGTTAAGAACTCCCTCTTTTAATTTTACTATCCAATTTTAGAACTCTTTTTTAATTATCTCCAGAGCTTTGTTATATGCCCAATCTAAGCTCTTATACTCGTTTTCTGTGGATATAACAACTTTATCCCCAGTATCAAGAACTTCACCGAAATAATAATCACATCCGCCGGACTTCTCCGCCTTTGTAGCTATTTTAAATGTATATCCGACAAATTCTTTACCAGCGTTTCTTGTTTCTTCGACAGCGAATAAATGGCTATCATAATCTACATATTTTCTCACGTTTTCATTTGTGAAGAACTTTGCAAGGCTCTTCATATCCGTTTTATTAGGTTCTCCATTCTTGTTTCTTTTAACTGTTAAATATCTCATATTTTTACCTCCCTTAATCTTCTATCCTTTCCCAATATGCTCTTACAATTTCCATTCCTTGTTCGTCGTTAGGCTCTCCACTTAAATTACACAAAATTGTGTAATTAATTAAATCGACCTGTTCATCATCTTCATCAAAAAGATAAAAATGTTCATCTATTATCTTTTCGGCTTCTGTACTGTAGCAAGGGCTTTCATCGCTCCCCTGCGCTACATATCCAGCACTTAATAAAAACGCTTTCCCGTCTTCGTAGCTCATTTTCTTAAGCTCATCAATGTTTATTATTTTCATTCTTTCCACCTTTCAGCGTTTCCACTGTCCTTTCTTAATTTCTGTCATTATAGTAGCACTGATATTAGTGTCTGTCAATAGGTTTATTTAAAAATATTTTATTTTTTCCTCGTCCGTTGGTGTTACCTCTATAATATCCGACGGCTGGCACTTTAATATAATACATAATGTATTAATTGTGTCCGTTGTTATGCCTTTTCCCTGTCTTATATTCTGTAGTGTCGCTTGACTAATTATCTTGTCTTTGCGCATTTTTGTACTTGTATATCCTCTGTTAGATAATTCCTTAAGCACATCTATTTTATATCTCCACATCTGTTTTGCTCCTTTCTCATAAGGTTACAAACATTGTATATTTTTTATGTTTAAAAGTCAATCAAAATATCGTATAAAATCTCTAATTTTGGTGTTGACAAGCACTAATATTAGTGTTATTATAATCTTGCAAATAAAAAAGTGGTCGCCCCTACCAAGAACGAACCGCCACCCGGCGGTCTGGTGTAGGGTTGTAACCTTGCCACTGACGAGACAAGCAAAATATGAAAGGATGGTTAATATTATGATGATTTTACTTGAAAAGATTAAGAAGTTGGAACAACTGGAAAAAGTTGCAGATGAAGCAGAGGCAAGATATACAGAAGAGCCAGAAAACGCAGAGCTTGAAAGTACATTTGATGAGGCATACAAGGCAGAATTTGGCGCATATATCAGCGCTGCGAAGTATATCGAATATATGACAGGCGGCGCGGTTGATTTTATGAAAGCAAAGGAATTAATACAGACTAAACGCGCGGAGCTTTTGCAGCTCTTAGCATAATTAGCAAGGTTGGCACGCTTCCGGGGTTCGATTCCCCGGCTTGCTCTACCTCATAAGAGGATATTAAAAATGAAAGGCGGTATTTATTATGAAAAAATTAAATTGTATGTGTTTTGATTGTAAATTGTTAAAAAATGGTTGTGATGGTACAACTTGTCAAGCGTGGACTAATTGTATATACAAAGAAAAAGACGAAACCAAAAAGGGGATGATGTACACAGAAAAAAATCCGTTTTGGAACTTGAACAACAAAATTAAATCGAAATTTTCAAGACTTAATCATGTTACAGATAATTATATATATGTTGGTCTTTTGGTTACTGCAACAGGATGGAGCAGACGAGATTATATAGATATTATGTCATATTTTGATTGCGTAGGATTTGAAAAAATAACGGAAGAAGAAGCGAAAGACTTTTCTGTTTTGCCTACCGGCAATTATTGCGAATTTTTGAAATTGCAAAGAGCAATATAATAATTTTCCCGCCATCCGTTCAGGCGGTCGGCAGGGTTCAACGCCCTGCGACGGTTTTTCCTGCAAAGGATAATATTAGAATATGGAGGTATATTTATATGAAAAAAGAATTATTAAATTTTGTTAATGATGATAAGGATGAAAGCCGTTTTCGTTTGAATGCGATTTCATATTTGAAGCATTACACAAAAAACGCTTTTGGCAAAAAAATTGATAGGATTACAATCGAATTTGACCAAATCTTTGGGCGTTACTGCTCAATAAGCAATAATGAAATAATAAGCCGCGATTTTGAAGGTATCTTGACAGAGTGTCAAGAAAAAACAGAAGAATTTTTAAGTGAGGTAAGTCGTATATTATGCAGAGAGTTAAAGGCTGGGCATAATGGTTACGAACATTCGAAGTTTAAAGAGGCACATAATACAGTAAGCGCGCCTTTTTGGCTTAGAGAATTGCTTGAAAAATCAGAAAATGAAAATAAATAGATGTGTCAAAACTAAAAAAGGCTACAAATGTAGCTTTTTTTGTTGTATAATAAATCAAAAAAGGATAAAAAAGATGAAAAATATAAATAATAATATATCTGTATCGTTTGAGTGTACAGAATTAATAAAAGAATTAAGGCAAGATATTGCGGATTTTGGGGAAAATTTAATCGTAGAAGTAATTGCAACGCAACTGCACGACATTACGATTTACAAAGACTATAATTTTGTTTCTGACGATGAAAACACAAAATTTGAATTAAAACAAAATGAAAAACTTGTAAAAATGCCAGCTGTTGAATTACTTAAGTTGTACGAAAAGGAGAATAGATTGTTTTAAATGCGGACAGATAAACAAATAGAATTATTAGAAGAACAAAAAGGCAAAGAATTAGCCACAAAGATTAACGATTTAGATAGTATTGTTGTTAATTTTGCAGATACAATCCATTTTTTAGAAAATATAGAAGAAAATGCAGAGCTTATCCCTATCCCAATTATTAAAAATGGAGTTTTGATTGTTAATTATCCAGAATTTAACGGCTTTATCTTATTTGATACAGAGCTCAAAGATGATAAAGCTGTAATTAATGCGGACATTTTTAATAATGCTTTTAATGTGTACAAATGGGATTGTAGTTTACTGTGCGAAATGCCTTATATTTTCCACGGATTGCATTCGGAGAGTTGCAATTGTGTAAATTTTAACGATGCAGCCGCAGAAATATATAAGAAGCAGAAACGAAAAAATGAAGAAATAGAAAAATACAAAGAAAACGAAATAGTGACAGCTTGCGACCCTTTTAAATTATTCTTAAAAGTAATGTGCTGGCTTAACTGGATTATGCAACATCCAGAAATCAAAGAAGTTGAAAGACAAGAAAAAACGCACACAAGCACGAAGAGCAAAAAGAAAAATGGCGACAGCAAAGCAAAAGCAGATAGCAATGTTGTAAAAACTGTTAAAATTAACAATATTAAAATTAAAACAGTTAACAGCAAGCTTATAACAAAAATCAAAAGCAAAAAAATACATCGTATAGCGGGGTGCTGGGAAGTTCGGGGACATTTCCGACATTACAAAACCGGTAAAGTGGTTTACATTAAACCTTATGAAAAAGGAAAAGACAGTCGCAAGCGCATTAAAAAGCAATATATAATATAGGCTGTGTTTTGTTTGCTGCACTTTGCCTTGTTAAAGCTCTAAAGTTTTTCATCAATTTTTCAGGGCAAATCTGAGCAAAATCAGGAGCAAAAATTGAAATTCTGTGTAACCGATTTTTGGATTCCAAAATTGCATATGACGGGGGTATCAAAATTTTTAGCAATAAAATTTGTAGGAAAATTTTTTCAATTTTTTAAGTAGGATTTGAACGAAATCTGAACCAAATTTTGAAAATTGTCAAAATCGAAATTACGAATATAAAAGAGAACCCCACGGAGGTAGCAAAAAAGTTGCATTATATTCCGTGGGGTTTAAATTAATCTATAAAAATAATCGGTTTATCATCATCAAAAAGATTACTAACAACTTCCTGTCCTTTATCCACTAAGTAACAAGGAACTTTCTGGAATCGCCTAAAACCTTTGATAATTTCATATTTGTTATTAATTCTATATATAGTTCCTGCGAAATTACCTTTATTAACAGGAATATAAGATTGCGCATCTAATGGTGCTGATATAGGTTCACCAAGTTCCTTAAGCTCTATAATGTCTACTGCTTCAATTTTACATAAATCACCATATTCACCCAATGATGGATATACTGGTGGGTTTAGTAAAGCATGGTATATATCATCTATGTCACTATCATCAGCTTTGATGTATATAGTTGTATATAAATCAACTAGCATTAGATGATATTTAACTGTACTAACCCAGCCGGTATGGCTTCCGTCTGTATAGTCTATTATAATATCCCAACGCTTAAGCATTTCATCACTAACTTTGTTAAAACGCTTGCCACCATGCCATTCTTTCTGCGTTTTAGTGTTGTAAACGCCTTTGCCAGTAACAAAATAATCTAATTTATGATACCTTTTCCATTGACACATTGAATGAATAAATCCATTAACTGTGCTGAACGGTGGTAAAGGATAGCAATCTGCGCCTCTTGGTGCTGATGGATTGTTAAATCTAGCCATTTCTTGATACATTTTTAACCTAATAACTCTCATAACAAAACCTCCAAAATAAAATAAGTTGCACCTATACAAAAATGTATCAATGCAACTTTCCACTATGGTTCTATTAAGGTAAAATGATATAATAGTTATCTATTGTTTACATCTATTAAATAATAGCATTTTTAAGCACTACTGTCAATACAGCATTTTTCTGTATAAATCAATGCTTTACTTGAATACCGGCATTGTCTTAGCTCGTATATCAATAATTCCTTAGTCATAGTTGGATTAGTTTTTTGAATTATCTTTAACAGCTCATCAATACTCATCATCCCACTCTCCTAACTGCTCCAAGCACCATATCAACAATGTCAAATACTTCATCGCCATAAGTTGCTACAAAATCACACAATATCTCTTCCTGTTCAATCGGCAAATACACATCATAGGACATACAGATTGCGTGGCATACTTCGTGTATCAGCACTTTGCGCTGCATAAATCCACGCAAGGCATTTGACAGATAAATTGTATGCGTATTTCTATCTGTTACGCCTAGCACAGAAACATTGTCTGAACGCTTTAATTCACTTGAATTTGAATTTTTATATTGCACTTGCCACATTTTGCCATTAATACTAAAAATCATCTGTATGCTCCTTTCTAAATAAAACAAAAACCACTAACCGATATTGGCTAGTGGTTTTCTAATTCCCATATTCTTTTTAATAACTCTACAAGATAATCTGGTGGCTTTCTTCTATCCTGTTCCCAACCTTGCAAAGTCCTTAATGGAAGTCCGAAATAATTAGCAAACTGCTGTTGCGACATTTCGGTTTGTTTCCTTAATTCTTTTATTGACGAGTTATTTAAACTCAATATACTCACCCTCCCTTTCTTCAAAGCTGTTAACCTTTTCTAACAGCTCATCAGTAGTGACTGTTTCAAAATCACCACAACTATACTCTTCTTTGTCATAGTCGTAGTGGTCGCCAAAACTACCACAGCAAGGGCAAAACTCCATATCTGCTGTTGTTCCGTAACTGATTTCCCAGTTGCCATTTTCAAGGCAGTTATAATCAGTCCAAAAGCCGTAACTACCGCCGTCGTTACACTTTTCTGGGTCGTAGTTTGAGTAATCATTAAATCTTACTCTCTTTATGTTTTTTAATTCTTCTTTTCTCATAATATTCACCTTTGCTTGATATTCAAGCCCTTTCTTTATTTCTTGATTGTATTATACGTCAATGGCGTATAGCTGTCAAGCAAAAGTTATAATTATTTTTTCACTAGCCAATATTCAGTTATCATTGTGCAAAAACAGGCTATGAATATTGCTACTCATAGCCCTTAAAATCATATCTTAGATACAAGAGTGCTTAACTTCGTTCTAAGCAAGTTCTTTTCTTCTGCTGACATATCAGCCACCATACCTGTAATATCACTTGCAAGTTCCTTAGTATAGCTGTCAAGTGACTTCATCTTGTGTTCCTTATCTTCTGGCGTGTTATTCTTGTGCATTTCCTTAGTTTCTGTGTAGTTTCTCTTTGCTCTGTCGTAATTACTTTCAGACATTGGCTCTGTATAGTACATTTTGCCATAATCTCTATCCATATCCCTCATATGCTCTGCTTCTGGGTACATGTGCATATAAGGCGGTTCTTCATATCCTCTGCGGTATGTTCCTTTACCTTTTGGGGCGAATCTGCCATTAGCATAGCGGTAGTGGTCGTAAAATCTTCTGCCATTTTCTTCGCCATATTCTGTCTTAAGACTTCTTAGGAGCTCTTTGTCGTACTCTTCTTCCTCTTCATCAGCCTTTTTCATAGACTTAACGATAACTGCACGATATTCAGCTTCACATAAATCCTTAATCATATCCACAGCTTCTGACATTTCCTCAACATTTACATTTTCAATGCCCTTATCAAGTTCAGATAGTGTCTTTTCGGTAAGGCACTCAACCATTTTGTGTATTCTTTCAATATGCATAACGTCAAGCCTCCCTTACTGCGATTAAGTTGCTGTTCTGCACCTCAACAGCCTGTGTAGATGTATTCTGCACCGCTACTGTACTGCAACAGCCACAATCCACATCAACATATGCCTGTGCCGATACATTAAATAAGTTTTCGACTGCGGCAGGTGTAACAACCATTCTTGTTGACTGTAAAGGCTCTCCATCTACTGCAATGGCAAGTGAAATAGCTCCAACTGTACCGCCTGTAGGTATCTGAATGTTTCCACTATAAGATACTAAAAATCTAGCTTTGCACTGATTAGTAATACCTCTTAGCTTTATAATTCCACTTCCCTGTCTGTGGACTATACATTTGCTACCACATACTGGTGTTTCTGTAAATGCAACATCTTCTCCAGCGGCAACTGTTTGTAATGCAATTCCTGTTATTTCCATTATCTTTACCTCTCTTTCATAAAAAATAAGGGCAAACATTATAGTCTGCCCTTGGGTTATAAGTAATACTGCATAGCAGACATAATCTTGTATTCAGCTCTTCGAGTGGAAACTCGAAAGAAACTCGAAAGAACTCGATTAAGATACTCAATTATTCAGTTTTAGCAGCCACATCCTGTATTGCAACCACATCCATAAGCATAAGCATTAGGATTAGGCACAACATAAGCTGGAATAGCCGTAGGATTTACAGAGTTGATAATCTGCTGTGTCTGAGCTGCCATCTGAGTTGTAAGAAGTGCGTTCTGTCTATCCTGTGATGCGGCTCTGCGTAAATCGTTGTTCTCTGCTGTAAGTGTTGCTATCTTATCATTTGTTAAGAAATCAAGGATAGCTCTCGTTCCTGCCTGCTGGCTGTCGATAATATCTCTTGTGTTGTTGCACATTGTGTTCTGTAAAGCACAAGTGTTAGTTGCTAAGTTGTAATTAATTCCCTGAATGGCCTCTCTCGTCTCGCAGCAGCAGTTAGCAAGCTGTGACTGTAAAGCGTTGGTATTCTGCATATTAGCAACTGTATCAGCGTTTACTGCCTGTTGTATGCCATATCCGGTCTGCATGATATTTGTGTTAATACCATTAAAACCAGTAAGCATACTGTTGTTCATGGCATAGAAGCCATCACAAAGTCCGTTGGAAATGCCATCTAACTTGCTGATAACTGCTGAATTATCAAATCCTCTCTGAATATCAGCCTGTGTAGCCGCTGTCGCAACATAGCCACCGCCATTGTTACCACCAAAGCCACCAAATCCGCCATTGCCCCATCCGAAGAGTAATGCGAATACAACGATTATCCAAAGCCATCCGCCGTCAGCCCATCCGCCGTTATTGCCGTTGCCGTCAATATTAGCGACTAATGGTACGCTGGCACAATTTGAGTTTGAAAACATATTGTTACCTCCTAAAAATATATTCATAAAGATGTCACCTAGGTAATTTGCAAAGACATCTAATATGCTACTAATTACCAAATCTGCTTTTTATCTGATTAAATACATCATCTGCATTCAATCCCTTTTCTTTGCATAAATTTCTAGCCATCTGCTCTATGCCTTGCATATTGCCCTGCTGTGCCATCTGCATAGTGTTTTTCATCATAGGATTGCTCATAATCTGATTATTCCCCATCATCTGCTGTATGAACTGTTGCGGACCAGCTTTCATCATCTGAAAAATGTTAATTGGGTTCATTCTTCATCACCGCCCTTGCTTTGAGTTCTTGAAGTTTTTCTTTGTGTTCCTAAAGATTTATCAAATCTATCTTCTAGCTGTCCTATTTTCTCTGATAATTCTTCAAATTTATTTAGAAATAGCTGTGTGCTTTCGTCTGACAGGGTAAATTTAGCGTTTTCTGTATTAGCCATAGAATTTACTGTCTGATTATCTTTAGGGTCTGTATAAGGCTTATACACAATCGTTCTAATTGTTCCATCAGCATTCCAGCCCTTAACATAAATCTCCGACATATCCTGCTTCGGGAAAAATGCCATTGAGCCATCCATAGGGACCTCGTTAGCGTTTATATTTTCAACTGCTTGCACAACTCTGCCGTTAATACCTATTATCTGCTGTGGAATAGTTTGCTGAACTTGTGATTGCTGCATCTGCTCCTGCGGCTGAAATCTCTGGATATTTGCCATAGGATTATATTGATATGCTCCATATTGAGGTACATAATTACTCATAATCGGTTGCTGATAAGGATTGTTCATTGTCTGCCTCCTCTAAAACTTCCTCGATTGCGTGGATAACAAGAGATAATGTCACTAAGTCAAGTTTTTGTAATTCTTCTTTGCTTAAGATTTTTTCTCTAACTTCATCAGAAAACATTCACATTACCTCTCTTTCTAGTTACATTTTTGCATAAAAAAAATCACTTATAGCGACACATAATAGACATATGTGCGACATATAAGCGACAATGCTGAAATTATATAATTGTAAAACGTGATAAATGCGGCATTAGCACTTCCTATATGCTATAGGAACTGCAT
>OGMZ01000193.1_pt1 | contig 43276 bp, 56 predicted proteins | sample 1573361 | NCBI WGS metagenome assembly OGMZ01 (sample SAMEA2581995, study PRJEB24529) | metagenome | biome: Human gut stool | place: China | collected 2011
ATATCACCACCTCATTAATTTAAAATTTTATTTGATAAAATAGACTTCCTGTCATAGTAGCATAAGCGTCATTATTATCTACATTATCATCAATATATTTCTCTTTTGCCCATGCAATACCGCTTGTAATTAAAAAAGCTTCAAACGTACTGCAACCTACATTACGCTGAAGCTGGTCCGAAATAATATATCCTGCTGCAAAATGAAGGGCTTTGTCTGTCGGTATTTCATCTTGTAAGTCATGAATAGGATTAGCCGAACATATAGACCCCATACATGCTATACATATGGTTAATATTATTAATATCTTTCCCATTTTATCACCTCCTTTCAAGGTGGTTACTTCCTAAAATGATATAAATGGGAAGTTAACTGTTGACACTATTGAAGTGTCTGACAGCTTAACTATAGGCGGTGCGCCTCCTTTGGGGCAGGACGCTATAGATAAAATACAGGCACAAATTATCGCGCCTAGCCAAGTGTTATACGTTGACCAGAAAAATGGTAATGATAACAATGATGGTACAACACAAGCAACAGCAGTAAGGACATTAGATAAAGCTGTAAGTTTAATAACAAAAAATATACCTACGCTCACTATAAATCTAACAACATATACCGAACCTGAAAACCAAATTTATAATACGTTTAATATAAGTAAACCTATAGACAATAATAATCTAAAAGTTGATACTTTTAAATTAATGGGAACATGGGAAACTTATAGAACAGAACATATCGTAGCTAAAATAATTGTTCCTTATGGTAAAATAGAAACAGGTATTTATGATTATAGTGTAGAACCAGCGGAACAATATTATCAATGGGGACGTTTTTTTATAGAAAAAGCTAATACTATTTATCTACAAAGTGTATTATTTGAATTTAGCGACGACACTATAGATAGTGAAAAATATAGAAATAGCATTGTTTATGGGTTAAAAAAATCTTTTCAAATAAGAGACTTGTATGGAAACACAATGACATTAAAAAATAATTGCTCTATTATTAATGTTTACGGTCAAACCAATATTGATATTATTAATTTTGGTGCAGACAATGCTACAGTCACTGGAACATCTTTGATAATAGATGATAGTAATTCTAAAAGATATAAAACAGACCCTAAAACAAATCCTGACGCTGAATATGTTTCTGGTGGTACTGTTGGAGGATTAATAACAAAATATATTAATAATAGTGTTAATTTTACTGGTAATACACTGGGTAGTACAAAAGGATTACCTTCTAAAACAAAAGCAATTTACACACAAGGCTTTGACTAAGTTATCGCTCACGATTGCTTTGCTGGTTAATTGTTTATGGTTTTGTTAAATATTTATACAAAATAGAATTAGTAGGTATTTCTGGTGAAACTCCACCATTATTATTTATTACTGTTTCTGGTATTCGTGAACCTGTTAAAAAAGAGATAGTAAAATTCCTACTATCGGAGCGTAGGTTTGTAATATCTCCTCCTATGTTAGGGTCACTTGAGGCACTTTTGGTATCTTTTATTGCCATATACTTAAAAACATTAGTTGTATCTTTTTGAAAATTAATATTTGCTTCTTTACCGTTTCCTTCTGTGGGCTTCCAAAGTGAATAATCATCAATGTTTACGGAACATCCTTCCATAATAAGTTCGTCACATACAAATAAAAATTTTGCTTCGTTATCTGATTTTTTTCTTGCACCTAGAGTTATATTTATTCTATTCAAATATACGGTTACATTATTATTTTGTCCAAACGTGGTAGTATTTACAAGCAAGTTTCCCCAAAAATATCTTACAGGGTCTCCAGTAGAACTCCAATCATCTGTACATTGTGCCTTGCCATAATCTACTATCAAATTAGCAAAAGTATTATTATCTTGGTTATCTACCCACGCTCGTATGTTTAATTGTTTTATTTGTGTTTGTCTAAACAAATCTATTACTTTCATATTAAATCCATTACTTTTTTTACCCCTACAATCTAAATATATATCTATTGTAGGTATTTGCTTATTAATTTTAGTTATAGCGTAATCTGCTGTTTTATAAGGTTTTCCACTACTTCCGTCTCCTGTTTCATCTGAACCATTTGGGCTAATATAAATAAGTTGGTTAGGTGCGATAATCTGGTCCTGCACTTTCTGTAAATCATCTCCTGTAACAGGAGTACCACCTGCAACGGTAAAATTGTTTTTAATATCCAGACTATCAACGGTCAGCTTCCCATTTATATCAAAATTGCCAGTTACACTACCGCCTTTGTTTGTTATGTTATATACCCAATCTGTCCACGTTCCACCTATATTAATACGATGGTATGCACCTGCTTTATCGTAGGCGACGGAATTAGCATAATATACCTGTGCAATGGTGTCATCTCCGTTTTTCAGCACTACCAACTCACCTGTACCGATTGCCCCCACCGGCTGGTGCTTGTCTGCGGCAAATGTCGCTCCAGTTATCTTGTAGGTACGGCTTTCAGTCAATGTATTCCAGTCGACAGTGTTCGCAGCGACATTCGTTTCAGTTACTAAAATATTCTTGTTTTTCTTTGTATGTGTTTCTAGCGCGGTAGTAAGAGCGTTGGTTATATTCGTTAAATCTGTATCCAGACAATCTTGACCTTGACTTACTATATAATCTGCCAATGCTTTAGCCATTATTGAAGTCTGTCTATATAATTTATTGTGTAATAACGGGTCTGCAATGCCCGCAGTTACACCTCTTGTTCGTTGCACATTCACATTATAATTGTCATCATCCATTATGTTTTGATATCCTGCATTAAATACCTGTATATTAGTTCTTGCCATCATTAACACTCCTTTTTACATGTTATACATCCATTGTCCATTGGAATATCCTGCTATGTCATTGGTTTCTTCGCCATATCCAAAAATTTTTTTATTTGTAAATTTGTAGCTATCAAAAACCCAATGTGCAGTATAACCAGCTAACCTTGTAGTATTATATCTGTATGCAAATATAGGCAAACCGCCTTCATCTTCTACTATTACATAATTTATTCGTACACTTTGAGGTTTAGGAATTATTAAATTATGTCTTATTAATTGTTTTTCTATGTCTGTTAATTTGCCAGATATAAATACGTCCATTGTCATATCCTGATTATCTAAAACAATTAACTCATTTTCAGGTAAAACTATATCCCATAAAGTATATAATTCAGGTATGGACCCTTTCCATTGGTTCCACACTATTTTTGCTCTTAACAATGTTCTGTAAGCATTATCATCAAGTACGGCTGAAAAATTATCCGGTGGTTGAAAATATAGTTGCCTACTTCTACCCAATATTATACCTATTATATCTAGTTGATTACCTGTAGCAGTGTCCAAATCAAATGCTTTTATAATATCTATAGCACATGCATTATTATCTTGATATAAAGTTATTGCTTTATTAAGCCATTGTATAAAGTTAGGTTTTAAACGGTATTCCGAAGGTATTAAATTCAAATAATATAAAGTATCCATTTCCCGTCTCCTAATTTGCAACAATTTTTATATTATCCATATTTCCTTGTACAACTTCATTAAAATTCATTTCTATATCAATCGTATTTTGTTGTTGTCCGTGCCTGCCAGCAGTAAGACTTACTACACTAAAAATAGGAGATGTTAAATCTGTATTCGCAACTAAAGCAGCATTCCATAATAGGGAAACAGACAAATTATCTCCTATACGTAAGTTATTTAAATATTCATATATATTATTTCGTATTTTATCTGTTATTGAATTGCTATATCCTACATATTTTTTTATATTTACAGTAACATCTATATCAATATAGGTTGGTCTATAGAATTTTATGAATGAGTTTATATCATATCTATTTAAAATAGCCACTTCTGTAGTCCCATTAGTATATCCACCAATACCCTTACGTAAGTATATTTGTTCTGCAATATCTTCATCGCTTCCACCTTCTACAACAGCCGTTATACTGTGTGGTGGCAAAGAATATGGATTTTCACCGCCAGAAGCTGTAGATAAATTCGTATCATTTTCATATACACGCAATCTTGTTACTCCTTCAACAGATAAAATACCAGCAACAGTTCCTTCTAATAATGTCTGTGATGGAATAGCTACGCTTACTGCTTGTCGTTCTTTAAGTTCAGCGTCCGTCTCTATGGGTTGACCTTCAACTGCTTTTACCTTATTGGTAACACTTGTCCAACCTAATTGTGGAGTAGCTATTTTATTTATATCTCCAACTAAAGCAGATACTGAACCTAATACTGTACAAATAGCAGATACTTCAATTTCTCCTTTTTCTGGGATAGTTATATTGCTAGGCAAATTCCAATTATTGCCAGAAATATCTTGCACTATACCACTTTTAATAACTGTTTGCGGTGTTCCTGTTAAAGTAACTACACAAGTAGAATAACTAGCAGATTTTCGCTTTAAACCATTTATTTTAACAACTGTATCTAGTCCAGAACCTATAGCAGTAACTGGAGAACGGCTATTATACGCATATACAATGCTATTTAAAGTATCATACATTTTTAAAGCTACAGCAGATATATATTCATAATCCATACTATCATTTTCAAGATATATATCATCACCAAAAATATTTTTTGCTTCAGCTACTAAATCGTCTTTAATATCTTGATAAGTAGGGATATGTAAACCAGCCTCATCAATGTACGGTGCAAAATATGCCATTTTATCCCTCCTTAAATACTTACTGTAAGATTTCCGTAATCAGTAACAACTAAGCAAGTAAAAGTATATTTTCTGTCTTTTATCTCAGATATAAAATTCACTACACTATTTACATTAGTTGTTCCATTTATTCTTTCCTTAACAATTAAATCTAACACCTGTTTATTTTCATCACTGCCTACACTACCTATCATTCTTTGCCACAATGGTAATCCGTCTGTTAAATCTTCCCACCATTCGCCATACAATAAAAGAAGTCGTGTTTTTATTGCTTGTGCTACAGCGTCTATATCCATTAAAAAGTTTTGACGATTTCTACCAAGTGTATAATCTCCATTTATATCAAGTCGTCTATATTTCACCCACTTACACCTCCTGTTGTACTTCCACCAGATTGTACTCCACTATGTTTATGCCCCATAAATCCAATACCTTCAATCGTAGTTGTCCCGTTAAGAGTTATACTAGAGGCAGATATATCTATTCCAGTATTTGAAATAGTTATTGCACTACTTCCACTTACATTTCTTAACTGCATAGCATTGGTATCGTATTCGCTTATAACATTAGGTTGACTCCAACAACCTAAAATAGCGAATGCGTCGGATAAATCATGTCGCCTGATTTCTATTTGATTTTGTGTCCCTCCAGATTGCCACCATGCGTCTATGCAATTATCTGCAAAAACAACAAGACATTCATCGCCACTTTTTATTGGCATTGTAATAACAAATCCACCAGCACGAGGTAATACAATAGGAACATCTAAAAGTAATGGTAATTCAAGCCATTGCTGTTGACCATTAATATTCACTAACTCTCTTATTGTTGGCTGAACTGTAACAGTTTGCTCCGATGAATTAAATTCTTTTATTATTCCGGGAATAGCAACTCTTATTTTTGTAGATGTATTACGTTGCAGTAATTCATCTTTTGCAGGTGTACCATTCATCATTTCTTGTAATGTAATCATTGTTTCACCTCTTATACACTGTTTGGATTATAGTCAATTCCTTTCATCATTGCGGGAACTACATCTTTTCCATATCTACTATAAGCATTAACTGTTGTATACCAATCATTGCCCCTAGTATCTCCAGTATATTCAACTTCATAAGCTTGATACATATTTTCTTCATCTAATTGCAGTGTTTGCGGTTGGCTCTTACCGGGCATATTCATCTGCAATTGCATTCCGTTTATTTCTGTATTTTTTAATTGAATCATGGATAATACATTTATTTTAGGGTTTAATAAGCACCTAAATGAAACGCCATATTGTATTTGTTGTGGATATCCAATTAATCCATTCTTAGGAGTTAATATTAAAGCTTCATCTGTGTAAGTATCTGTAATTTTTGTAATATTTACCTGACCATCATTTATCCAAACATTAGCATTATTACCCCGTGCCACGTCTGTAAGAATATCTTTTGGTCTACCAAAATAAATTTTTCCTCTTGGTAATGTTTGCCCACTTATTGTTGGTGATACTCTATTTACTTGTGTTGGCTTCTCTGCCTTAGATACTACAGTATCTATTACATTTCGAGGATTTTGACCGCGAACACAACTAAGTGATATAAAGTTCATATTTAAAAAAGTATCCCCATCTATACATACTAAAGTAAGCACATAATCTGTATTATTTTCTTTACTTCTAACAGCTTGTACAATCTGACCATCAAATATTTTTCCATATTGTTTTGGCTGACTTTCTTGTATTTGCTGAGGATTATTATCCTCTTTCGTTTTATTTTTACTATCTTTTTTACTTACAAAATTAGAACCTACAGCCTTTTTAGTATCTTCTGGATTTAAATTTATTGTATTCAAATAACCTTCATATCCAGCAGAAATAATAAGCCTGTCTCCTTCTTTTATTATTTTTTCTTCGGTATCTTTGTTCAAATTATAAATTTTAACTTCAGCATGATTATTAAAATCCATACCTCTGCGAACTCTGAAAACACAATGCAAAAGCGATACATCTAATGCATATTCTTTATTTTCATTAGACGTATCGCTTTTCTCATTTCCTTTTGTTGGTTGTGTATTGTCAATTTCCGCAGTTGAAGAAGCAACAACTATACGATATTTTCTAAGATATAAAAAATTACTCATCTAATACACCCCACAGCAATAAAAAAGTTGAACCTAACGTTTCATTATCTGGATATTCAAGCTGAGTTTCACCAGATTTTACAATATAAGCTTCTCCAATATTTAAATATTCATATTGAGCTAATATATTACTTGCTAATCCACTCCCTGGAACAAGAGGTAAATTTGCTATTAACATTTCACCAGTTTCTGCATTACTTATATCAACTGTCCAGTGATTATATTCCTCTAAATAACGCAAAAAAAGTTTTATGTGTATATTAGTTTTGTTTATATTTATTTTAAAACTAAGCATTTGGTTAGCTGTATTTGTTAATGGTATTGTATATAACATAATCAAGCCCCCATTTCATACAGGGCACTTCCAGCTTGTTCGGTTGCTTGCGGTTGAACTTCACCTCTATTTGTAGTTCTACTAGATGCCCAGTTTCGAGTTGATACTGTACCTGTAGCCACATTTACTACAAAAATTTCTTGTAATGTTACTGTACAACGCAGACCATATTGTGTCCTATAACTATCTGGTGCTGTAATATTTTGTACAAGCATATTGTCGTAGTGATGTAATCTGGTATGAACAGATACCGGTAGCCTTAAAGCTTGCAATTCTCTTAACTTTTCATATGCAGATACCGATTTTGTATAATACTCCGTAAACTGACCTTCTAGCATTGTTGCCATAGCGTCACTCATTCCTATTTCCATAGTCAACGTAGAAGGATTTAAAAAGCTATGGTCAGCTATGTTAGCTCCGGTTTGTACTGGGTGTTGTGTTATAGTAAGCTCACTATCATGTTGTTCATTTAGTACGGCATCAAAAAAGAAGCCTCCAATATTAGTTTTAACTAATACTAATTCGCTGTTTGAGCCTCCTATTTTTGTTACATCAAAATTAAAATCTCCTGATATATATGAACCTATTAAACTACCTAAAGAAAAATCTGTTCCTAATAAATTTGTTACATCCCCAATATTACCATTGGTTATTACATCACTTACACCGCCAGCGACATTCCATTCTTTAGGTCGATATCCTTTTGAGAAAAAACCTGTACCACCATTTGCTCTATCTACAGTTATTTTTCCTAATTGCCATAATGCGGATAAAGTATTAATAGAGCCTGTAGAAAATAAACTCATACTATCACCCCACTAATATTTCTAATATCTCGTGCATTATTGCCAATACCACCAATATTTACATCTGGTATTACCTTTTTAACAGCTCCTGCTACATCTTTTGCTGTCATTGGCTCTGTTCCATTTGGTGCTGTAATATTTATCTGACCTATATTGACACTTGAACCATTATAATTATTAGCTGTTGTCATTATCGGCATACCGCTACCACCTATTAAACTATGTGCATAAGTTCCTTGACCTAAAAAACCACTAAATCCAGTCTTTTCAAAGTATTGACTATAATCTTCTTTTGGTGGTGTGTAAAAATCATCTACTTCTAATTTATTATTATTTAGATGTACTGGTCCACTAGATTTATTAGTATCTGTGTAGTTGTGTGCTGAACCTAGATATCTATCTTTTACAGCATATGCATTGTTTATCCTTTCTTGTAATACTCCTTCTGGATTTTCTGGTTTTTCAAATCCTCTTAAAAATATTTCAACTGCTTCTTCTACACTACTTGCATTGTTCATTGCGTCTAATACATCTTTATATCCAGTTTTTAATTCGTATAGTAAAAAATCTAATTGTGTTTTTCTATCCGTCCAGTCCGTACCTCTAGCTTCAGCAAATCTTTTTAAAGCACTAAATCTACCATTGCCGTTAAAATCAGTATCGTGCCATTGTGCAAGACCACCAGAAGGGCCTCCATTATCATTTGGATTATAAGCTGTAGGATCATAAGCAGACTCACCACCTAAATTACCCATTATTCCTAAAGCTGCAACAGTAGATACACCATTATCAATAAGGTATTTAGTCATATCTTCAACACCTTCACTAGCTAAACCTTTACCACTTCTTCCACCTGTTACATCATCAAGAACACCTTCGCCAAAATTACCAAAAGCACGAATTACTTGTTTGAAAGCACCTTTAAAATCACCTCTTGCAGCTTTAGCTAATGCACTAAATAAATCACCCGTTAATCTTACAAGTCTTGTCATTAGTCTTAAAGTGTTTTCTATACCTTTACCAAAAGCCCTCCAAACTTCCTTACCTTTTACACTTAAACCAAATAATTTAGCGATAAGTTCCAATATGGCTTCTACTAAATCAAGGACACCATCAACTAAACTAGATACACTATCTCCCATAAGCATAAATAATCCGATTACATCAAAATCTTGGAACATATATTTTAATATCTCCAATATACGGAAAAATATTTCAACCAAGTTATCCATAATCTGTTTAAAGGTTGACCACCAATTTTTTAGCTTTGGTAGTGCTTCAGTATTTATCAATGAGATAATGAGTTGTAAATAATACTCTCCTTTTTCAAAATAAACTTGTAAATCATCCCAAACTTCAAGAAGTTTTTTCCATACTGGAGCTAAAGTTTTTGCTGATTTTCTACCATCAATATAAGCATAAAAATCATCTATAAGAAGTATCATTATACTCATTGCAGCAAAAAAAGGATTTAACTTTATAGCCATACTGATTATAGATATAAACTTAATAATCTTTTGTGCTCCCTCTGGTAGCATATTAAAAAATCTAGAAATGGTATCTATAGCAGTTTTACCAAAACGTGCAAGGTTCATACCTAAATTGACTACTATTGTTAATGCTTTAGCTATTTTGTTACCCCAGCTCGGCATATTCATTTTTAAATTTTCATTTATATCTTTTAATCCCTGACGAACTCTTTCAATAGGCCCTGCTAAATACTTTATTAAATAATAAGCTACCCATTCTTTTAACATCTTTATCTTAAGCATAAAAGATTGCCATTCATAACCAATTGAACGAATATACTTTAGTTGATTATTTGCATCTGCTGGAGTTTGAAGTTCTTGCATTTCTGATCTAAGGCGCAAGAATTGTTCTCTTAATTCTGGAATCCATGCAACATCTTCAAGTTTTGCCCCCATTGTATCCAATGCTAATTGTAGACTTTTAGCATTTTCCTTCGTGGTCCATATATCTTTAGCTAGTACTTGATATTTCATGTCTGCATCCGCTACAGATTTTATAGTTTTAGCTGTGGCAAAACCGACAGCAGTTATAGCAGAAGCAACAGCACTCAAACCTGTTACCATTTTGCCAAGTGATGTGGTGGTATCCATAGCACTATCACTTAATTTAGTTACAGCAGATTTAGCTTTATTAAGTGTATTGTTAAATTCGCTAAACTGTGCATTATTAACTATTGCACCTAGAGATACCAAATATTCTTCAATTACATTAGTATTTGCCATGGTTTCACCTCACTGACTATTATTATTTACGATACTGGCTCTATAATCATTAACTGCTTTTATATCTAGCATTTCATGTATAGCAATCAAATCATCTAAATCATAAGTACCGTCCCAAAGCTCATGCTGTTTCCATAAACCTGCAAGAACAGGTCTATAAAGGAATTCATTTAATGTATCTGCTTTTACTGTTTGGAATTGGTTTGCAGGGAGTTCGTCAAGCTCTGCAAGCCTTTTTCTCCGAAAAAACCCTCAACATTAAACATTACCACTTCAATCGTTAATAATATAATTGTCATAAAATCATTTTCTAATTCTTTATGGCTTAAACTACCATTATTTAATATTAAAGCTTCAGGCATTTCTGAACCATTTATATTATTCAGGATTTCTACAGCAGATAAACAATCTTTCTGTATTTCAATAAATTTATCTTTATCAATGCCACTTATTGCTTTTTGTAACATATCTACTTTATTTGTATTACCCGCATTAATTAAACCACCTGCTAAAGAAAAACCTATCTGCACGGCTATATAAGATGCTGTAAAAGCGTTTAATTTTTTAATTTTAAATTTATATCCATTTAATTCAATTATTTTTGTTTTATTAATCATAATTTACTCCTTAAAATAAAAAGCTACATCTATTTTGATGTAGCTTATTTAGAATTATGTTGAATATCTGCCGCCATTAAGGTCCATGTAATCCTTTGACCTTGTTGTTGATATGGTGTATCTCCCACCTTTTGTGGTGATATCCCTTTTATTGTATGACTTCCACCAGTAGATGTATTTCTTAATAACATTGATGTTGTAGCCCATTCACTAGTTGGCAAATTCCAAAGGGTATTATACCAATCAAGAAGCCAAAAATGTAAAGGGCTAGTTTGTTGTGCTGTAATAGTTATGGTACCATTATTGCCAGCTATTTTACTTACCATTACAGAACCATCAGATGCAACATCATGAGCTGAACGGTCTGTACTCATGGATATATTTATATCTCCAACACCTTCACCAGTAAATAAATATGAACCAATTGTAGGATGAGAGATAGAACCTGATAAATCTAAAAAAGAATATGTTGATAAAGCCATTAAATAACCTCCTATCTATTAACAGTAACACCAATAGTTACATGTTCAATAGCCCCTGCAAGTTTTGCAGATACATAAATTGGTGGTGATTTACGTGCATCTCTATCTGCTTGTGATTGGTCATTAACTGACTCTGCTTGAATAAGATATCCATCTGGTAAAGTATCTCCAGTTTTTAAATTTAAAATTGCTGAACCATTCCATTTACCAGGAGCGATAAAACCAATCTTAACAGCTTGATCACAAGCAACCGCAATAGCATTCATTATGCTAGTCACACCAGCATCTGTTTGTGGAACTTTAGTAGATTGATACAGTAAATCCATAATATTCAGTTGAATATTATTACTTAACATATCAAGATTTAAAATTTCATCAAATTTTGTTGCATCTGCCATAGTTCCTTGCTCTAATACATCATAATAATAGCCACGATTTATATAAACATTGCCATAATTACCTTTTATATATTCAACTTGTGTATTAGTTAAATCGTCAGTAGTTACTCCTGGTAGTGATTTATAAGCTAAAGTATAGGCACTATTAGCAAGACTAGTATTATTACCCATAGCATAGCCCATAGTTGCTGCTACGGCATCTGGTGTATCTTCTTGTCCACAATATTGACCGAACGAACGACGATAATTTTTATCTTTTAAGAAAATAAATATGTCAGTGCTATTACCAGAACTAGATAATACATCTTCTGTAGCTACTGTATAAAAGTAAGTACTACTTGGTTCTGCTGTTTCTGTATATTGAGCTATCGCTTTTATATCATCATTAGTAGCACCACAAACTGTAAAAGCATACCATTCTGCATTAGCAATACGACAAGCACAAACAGCATCAACTGCTTCCTCATCATTTGCTTTATCCCAACACCCAATAGCAATACGATTAGGTGCCAATGGAGTTGCAGATTTCATTAATAAAGCCGCTTTATATTCTGGGCTATCTGTTGTATATCCATCAGATAACATATCATCTAAATCTGTATAAATACGAATACGTTCTGCTGTCGGAATTACTGTCTCATTTAAAGGTTCAGTTTTTGTAGAACCACCAATAATAAGACCTAAATTAAAGCTATTCCTAGGAGCAGAAACAGCACCTAATGTTATCTGCACATCTACAATAGGGGTAAGACTTAAAGATTTTGTTGTTGCCATAGATTAATCCCCTTTCGTTATTTCTTTATGATTTTCAATCACTGTTTCTCCACTAGCATTACCATATACATTAAGTGGAACAGTCTTAATTTCATTAATTTGTGTAGTGTATGTCATAAGACAGTTAAATCTTAAATTTAAATCTGCTCTTTCCCACCACTGTTGTAAAAAAAGCTCTGGCATTCTTAAGGGAACATCAGAGCTTGGTATTAGATAGATTTTATTTTCTTTTAAAATTTCACTTCTATTAGCATGAAAGTAATTTCTTATATTAATGAGATTATCATATGAATTAGGACCATAAGCTATAAGATTTACTCTTAAAACTCTCGTTTGTCCTTTACTAATTTGGATATCTTCCGCTAAATCATTATTAATAATAGTATCTACAGGAATAGTTATATCTTGACCTGATTCATCAAATATTTTAAAAAATAAAATATCATCATTAATGCTCCAACCTGGTTGTCCTTGTTGTTGCCAACTTCTTCTAACCGGCGGATTAATAGACCATGCAGGATTATCTATTTCATATCCTAAAATAGACATTAACTCTTCCCATAATATATCTTCTAGTTCATCTAAGGTTGTAATCATATCAATAGCCCTCCATGCGAACAGCTATCGCTTGATAATATCCATAATCAACCCATGGGTTAACCTGCATTATTTTATATTTATTATTTCGCCATTCAATAATATCAGATATAGCATTTGGATTATTTGTAGTAGTGTGTAAAGGTACTAAACTATAAAATACCATAGCTCCATTTATTCTATCACCTTCCGGTATCATATTTACTTCTTTAGCACTAGCTACTGTTATAACACCAGATATATTAAATTTACTAGGAGCATCTAATACAAACTTACCTTTTTCAAAATGCCCTTCTGTTCTAGTTACAGTATATATTTGCTTAAATCTAGGTGATAATATAACTTGTTTTACATTTACTCTACTCATCAGATTTCACCACATACGTTATAGATTTTCGCATTTCTCCTGTATCAATAAGAGGGTTAGAACTTCCTTTTTTTGCAATGGTTAATGGTGAATTAGAAGCCCAGCCATTATTAGGATTAGTAAACCAAGCTCTGACAATATTTTGTGCATACATACCTACTGCTTCTAAATGTTGCATAGCTGTCTGCATACTATTACCAGCATAAATATTTTCCATAGCTTTTCCATAAGCTGTTATAAGTCGTTCAGCTATTTCTTTTTTATTATTATTTATTGCCGGTTCAATCACAGGTCTTGGCGGTATATGCCACAATGGCGAACCATGCGATTTAATATACATTTCATACGCTTTAGAATATGGTTTACCTTCGTTTAATGCTGGTTGCATTTCCTCACGCATGGATTTTTTTCTTACTCCATGTGTTTGAATATACAATAGTTCAGCATTATTTATATCGTTTCCATCATCTCGGCTTGCAGTTTCTGCTGGTATCCCTACATAAACACGGCTTTTTTCAAGTAATTCTATACTTTTCTTTAAAGCATTTAAATTACTTTTATGTTTTACTCTTATCATGTTTACCATACCAACATACCACCTTTACCCATGAGTTTAGCAATAGACGCAAATTGTACACCATATTTAGTAAGCTTCCACTGCGCCCAACCATCTAAATCATTAGTTATTGTAGATACATCTTGCGAGTAAGATACACCGCTAACAGATTCACTTGTAACTATTCCACGAACTGTCGCAGAAGATATAACTTCATCAGCAGAAGGCGTATCACTATCGCTCATAGACTCAAGATATAAAGTTAAAAAATGAGCTATAAATAAACTCATACAAAACTCCCATTGCCCATGATATCTTCTATACTGCAAATTATTATTGGCTAACTCTAAAAAAGAATTTGCTACTACATCTGGTACTATATCCTTAAATTGCGGATAAAATTTAAAAAAATTGTCCAATGTATATGCAGGATTATCTCCACATTTTATATTAGAAGCAGAAGTGATAACCATAGGTCATCACTCCTCTTTAGATTTTTTTGCTTTTACATCAGTTTTTACTTCTTTATATTTATCTTCAGCTTCAGCTTCTACTTTCACAGATGAAGATTGAATTTTTGCTTCTAATACCTCAATATCTCCATCTTCCTTTGCTAATTTAAATAATGGATCCTTTTCCACCCAATCAGGAACATCCTCAATTGCATAGTTACCTGTAGTTATTACCTTAGTATCACCATGACCAAATTGATATCTTTTTTTAGTTAAAATACGCATAATATCCTCCTATTAAATACCATCATAATAACGAACTGGTTGATAAAATAAGAATTTAGGAACACCAAATTGAGAAGCATATAATGTTAAATAAGCTGCATCTGTTACACTTGGTTGTGTTAATGCTCGAGTTAGTGGTACTGTCATATCAAAATACAACGCATCTTTATCATTTACATAAACCATCATACGGTCTTTTTTAGATTGACCTGAACCAATACACCAACGACAAGGATAAATCTGAACATCAATACCTTGATTTATACCAATATTATTCTCTAATAAAAACTGTAAAATAGAAACATTACCTGCTTCACTAACTTTCTGACTTACTAAATACGCGTATTGTTGTGGAGGTATTAAAATTTGATTAGGCATTCCTCGCATATCATATTCAGCAGCAGTCCAAGCTTCAGTTAAAGCTGTATTAATATCATTTAAAATTTCATCTGGTGTTTTCTTTTTCCATGTTGTATCTGATTGTGCACCTTCTGCAACCAATGCAGTTACAACATTAGGATTATTGATAATACCAGTTGTTTTATATTCGTCATAACCTACATAGACATTCTGGTCTACAGCTTTTTGATAGTTTAATCGCAAACCTCTATCTAATAAATCTTCTAAATTTCTTCCAATTTGTTGGAGTTTATTTTGGTCTACAAGTGGCACTTTTAATACATTCATCCATGTGTGTACAGGATATTGATTTTTGCCAATATCTACCTGTACAGCAGGAATAGCTGTGGAACTACCACCTTGAATACCACCACCATTAGGAGCAGAAATACCATAATTTACATCAAAAGTGCTAGTGTATTCTACCCAGCCACCGCCTGTCTCGGCAACTATATCACGTTGCCATGTAACAGCTGTTAATGGTTCACGAATTTTAGGGTCTACTTTCTCAAGTTCACCCACAAGATAAGCCATACCTGAAGCAGTTGCAGCATCATATGCTCCGCCATAAAGTCCGCCACCTTGTTTCATTGCAAAATTAGCTAAATTACCAGCATTTTTCATGGTATTTGCTGGATTAATAATAATTGGTGTAGACATTAAATTATTCCTCCCTTATGGATTATTTCTAGTTTTAATACAAATTTCAGCGACCTTATTAGCATCAATTTTTCCAGTTGCCCAACAAACATTAGGTAATTCCACTACATTACCACTATCATCTGTAGCCTCAAATCCACCGATTATTTTTCCACTTCCGCTATCTTCTCCTGCTGTTCTAACATAAACCTTTCCGCCTGCTGTAGGTGTACCAACATTACAAGTAACCATTACATTCCCGCGCTGAATAACAGAACATGGTTGATTTGGTTGATATACTCCACTATTTTGTGCTAAATACTGCACAGCTTGCTGTACAATTCTAACTGCTACACCAGCAAAATTATCTGCTGTAAGCGTAGCATCACCCACAGAATAAGTATTATCACTATTTAAAATAACAGGAGCCCCAAAAGGAATAGCCTTGCTATCTTCCTTCACTGCTCTAGACATAATTACATCATCTGGTGTGCGTGCATAAGTTCCTGGGAAACCTAAATTCATGGATTTTCCAATTGCATAACCTGCCATATTATTTACCTCCCTTATATTGTGGATTATATTTTTTAGCCCACATTTTCCCTAAATCTTCATTTTTAACTGTATTGCTATCTTGTACTTTTCTACTAGCTTTTAGCACAGTAGCATATTGGTTATCTTGTACATTTCCACGAACAAGATTTGCTAAACTATCAATAGCTTTTTTTCTAGTATCTTTATCTTTAATACTTGCAACGATAGGCTTTAAAATTTTTAAATTTGCAAGAGTATCACATGCAGGTTTATTAATCATGCTTTCTTCATCGTTAATTTCTTCTGGTTCTACTGTAACTGCTTCTTCCTGCTCTGTTACACTTTCATCATTTGTACCAATAAGTTGATTTTCTAATTCATCTAAAGTAGAAATTTCATCTTCTTTATGTTCAGGTTCACGTTTTTCTGCCTGCATAATAGCCTGCATTGTTTCTTTTAAAGATTTTATTTCTGCCATAAGCTCATCAACAGATGGACCTTCATCTTTTACATTTTCTTCTGGCTTCATTTCTGTTTTTTCATCATGTAAAAGCTTGCTTGCTTCTGCAATTTCTTCTGGTGTAGAATTTTCATCTCTCGCAAACATGGCAAACATTTTATTTTTTATAGCTTTTAAACTCATTTTTTTGCCTCCCTTATTAACTTTATTCTTAATTTCTGGTTTACTATCTCTAACAGCTACCCTATGCCCAGCCCTACCATTTTTTACGATAGCGATATGATTACCTCTTATTTGTTTTTGAATAATAGTATTATCATTCCCTAACTCCCAAAAACAATCATATCCGCAAGACACCTCTCGTTTTTCTTTGGATGTTATCTCATCAATTAGCATTGGATCATAAATCATTAAATCAGCAACAATGCAGTCATTATATTCACCAATGCCTCTTCTTACATCTCTACAAATACCTTTTAAGTATGTTCTACTATTTTGTGGAGTAACATCTTCTAGCGGGTGGTCATCCGTTACAGGTTTTCCTTCAAAAGAAGCAAGGGTAGCTTTGGAAAATACTTCTTCTGGGTGTCTCACTATTTTTACAGTATCATTGCTAGGCAATTCTTTAAAAGGAGTTTCACTGCCTAAATATAGTTGTTGTCCAGTTCTAGCAATTGGTACATTATGACAAATTAAAAAACCTTCTGGAGTTTTAGTTAAATTATCGGATATTTTAGAGCCATAATAAGATATCATTTCATTTTCTCACCACCTCACATTATTTTTAAAAATTGATTTTTAGTCATATTACGAATAGCTCCACCATAATAAACTTTATGCGGAAATTTAATATCATTAATGTCTATTAAAGGTTCTGGATAGCATCTGCAATTAAATATATCTCCGGCATTATAATTTCCATAGGATTTTTTGTTTATTAATCTTTCAGGACTAGGAGGATAGTTAAAGTTGATAAGTACTCCTTCCATATGAGAGTGACTTTTTCTCACTCTACTATCTTCACTAGTTCGCCATACATACCAATTAAGACCTATAGCTTGAGCTCTTACTCTTGTTAATGCAGTTTGAGCTTTGCTTGTTTCTGTTCTTGCTATTAATTGTGCCCTAGTTTCACTTATATGTGGATAATACCTAAGAATTTCATCTCGTATATCTGTAGCACGTTTTCCTTCTAATACCCCTTTTGCTATTCGCCTATCGACATATTTGGCAATATCCAAAGGTAAAGATGATATATAATTTGCATTTTGGTTTATCAATTCATTAAAAGTAACTCTTATTTGTCCAGTTAATCCTTTTTGTAATTCTTTATATATCATCTTACCTTGACTACCTTTATTAGCAGCTTGTCTCCAAGATTTTACGTTGTCGGAAAAAAGTTGAGTAATCATTCCTTTAGCCAACGCTTCCGCTTTTTTTATAAATGTAGGCTGTCTAGCTAAGGACTTTATTGTGCTTGTAATTAAAAAAGGACTATCAAGATTTTTTAATTCATCTTGTAGTCCTTGTATTAGCTTTTTTATAGCATTAGCATAAGCTTTTTCAATTGTCCTTTTCATTTTCCATTTGTTGTACTTCATTACTTAAACCACCATTAATATTAGATTCTAATCCAAAATCTGTTTCTACAGGTATATCAATTTCATTACTTGCCTTATCTATATCTTCATCGGTAATATTTGTCCACATACCTGTAGTATCACTCATTTGTTTATATTCTTTAAGTGCTATTCTATCTGAAATAATTCCACTATCTCTAGCTTCTCGAATAGCAGTTGACTTCTTAGCAACGATATCCGCAAGTTTTTCTTCTGTTGCTCGTTGTACTGGATTAAATCTAAAATCTAAATCATCAGGAATAACTCCCCATGTACTCATAGCTATTATTGGTAACAACTTTTCTACTATTGGTCGCAATGTACTTTCTTGTTTTTCTTCTATCATATCATAATAGTTTTGCAAATCACTTTCCCCTGTGGCATTTAATCCAGCGGGTGAACGACCAAATAATCTAGTAACGGGAATTCCAGCAGCACCACTTATATCCATTATGAATTGTTGATAAACATCACTTAATCCACTAAATGTATATTGATGAGTACTAAAATCATCTTCTTTATCCAGTATTTGCATACTAAAATTATTCATCAACCAATTTTGAGATTGTACTGTATCATATAACTCTCTTTGGCTATTAACATCTGTAGTTGATAAAAGCTGACCTAAATCACTCATTTTAAGTACTCTTAAATTAGCTAAAAATGTTAGGTTGGCTATATTCCAACTAACATTATCACGCTTTTTTAATTCATCAAAAATTGATTCTATTACTGAAGCTCCCCAATATTGCTCGGCTAACCATTCCCAATAAGGCAACTCATCTCCAGTAAATCGAATAACACGGCTGTGATGAATATTGATATTTATATTAGTTTCCGGATCCGTTACATAATAATATTCTGGTAATCCATATTCAGTGTCTGATATATCTGTTACTAATCCTGTACCAGGATAACAACCATTCCATCTATCAAGAATAAGCATTCCCTTGAAATCTCCGGGCATTATACTATCTAAATCTAAAGGTTTACTTAAATCTTCCCCTTGCCCCTTTATTAGCATTATACCTAAAGCACCGCCATACAACCTTCCCCAACGTAAGCCTTGTGTTATCTTTTTTATAATACTTGTTTTACGTTCTACAGATTTTAACTCTGTTATCGCTTCTGGTGTTAAGTTAGATGTAATCTTAATCCAGTTTTTAGTCATATCCTGCGGAATAACATCAATGATATTTCTAATTATCCAATGGCTACGATATAAAGAATTCATTAAATTGAAATTTCTTGTAAGTCTAGTTAGTGGATAATTAGTACCCTCTAGTAAGCTAGGGGTAAAAGCACCCATACGTGCCAACATATTTTGAAATGCGTCCGTTGCTTTGGCACGTATCATTTTTTTATTTTTATTACGACGCATTATTATACCTCCTTGGATTTATAAGAGTGAAGCAACCATAACGTACTGCGTCTGGTCCATGGTCTGCTATTTTTAAGGGTTTCTCTTTTGCTTGATTTTTCAAAGCTTTGTCATCCCATACATAAGACTTCATTTCATTTATAGTATTTTTGCAATTATCTTTATGAAACAATAGTATTTTCTTTTTAAGTAAAGATGATACATGGCGAATACCTTCTAATACTTTATTATCTGCATTTATAGTATCATCTGCTACTTTTCCTCTTAATCCTTTTTTACGAAGCAAAACTTTAAAACTAGCAGCCGAAGGGTCAATTACTACATAAGCAGGTGTTATGCTTTTATCGCCTACAAATTTTAATAAATCCTCTCCATATTCAAGGTCTGTTTTTTCAATACCAGTTTTTTTACTGTCGTAGTAATACTCGTTCACCATATATAATTTTTCATTATCATCATATACATCTAAGAAAACCATAGGATTTACTGTACCATAATCAATAAATATATAACGTTTCATTCTGAATATATTTCGACTTATATAATCTATTAATTCATCACCAAATAAATTATCATCATCAAAACAATCTTTATAAATAGCACCTTGTGCCATTACCCATAAACCTAAAATAAAACGCTGAAAAAATACTCCTGCATATCTGCTTTTATAAGACTGTATCACTTCTTGTGATAATGAAGGATTATCTTCCATCATAAAATGTATATGAAGAAATTTTTTCTCTTTAGCTTTCTGTATCCAATCTGTATAAAAATAATGTACAGGACTTTCTGGATTACAATTAAACCATAATTTGGCACCTAAAATTGAACAACGACCTGTGGCTTGGTTAACAAAGCTTTCTGGCATAAGTGCTACTTCATCTAGTAGCAGACCAGCTAAAGTAATTCCCTGTATTAAGTCTTGGCTAGACTCATCACGCCCGCCAAAGATATAAAAATAATTAACTGTATAACCTTTTTGAATATATATCATATTATTTGTTCTATCTTCTTCAATCGTAAATCCTCTAAGTATCAATACAGGTTTAAGCCACTTCCATACATTTCGCTTAAAACTACCAACTGTTTTACCACACATTGCAAAGTTTTGGGCATCAAAATTTTTCATCGCCCACAAAACAAAAGATATAGCCATTGGCACAGTTTTACCAGCACGAATAGAACCATCACATATAATGCCATTATGCTTATTATATGGGCTTCCTTGCTCCCACCATGTAAGTATCTGCATTTGTTTTTTACTAAAGGTATTAAATTTAATAACAGGCTTGATAATATTTTTTATTTTTTTAATCATCTCGCCATACCTCTTTAGTTGCATTCTCTATTGCTTTGGTAAATCCGTCATCTTCCATTAAAGTTTCTTGGGTATCATCTTTTGCTATTTCTTTCTTGAGTTTTTCAATTCGAAGTCTTTGTTCTTCTATAGATAATTCAATATTGCACTTTTCTTGTTTATCCCAACCAAAATATTTTTCAAGTTTCTCCCAAGCTTTAAACTTATCCATCATTTTTATAGAAGTCCCAAATTTACCTTGTTTTACCTCTTGAATAATAGATGTATCAATTAACTCACTATCTTTTAATTTCACACTATTTTTATTAAATGATACATAATCACGAATATCAGATTTAGCAACTTTAATAAAAAAAGAAATCATATCATCAACATCAATGTCCGTATGTTGACGCATGATTTCTTTAAGCTCTTTTATTTTATTTTTTATTCTAGGCTTTTCTAGGGTAACATACGCTTCTACACAAGCTGTAGCATAACTACATTTGTAAGCTTTTAAATAACTTTGCAAAGCATTACCGCTCATCACATAATATACGCAAAAATCTTGCTGTCGTTCAGTTAATTGAAGCTCATCATACACTACCTCACGCAGATTGTTAACCAAATCTGCATTCATTTTTTCTATTAATTTAGGTTGCGACTTTTTAACTTCTTTAGTTGCAACCTTTTTGGTATTAGGTTGCAACTTTTTCCAATGACGACTAGCCCATGATTTTATTGTTGATAAATTAATATCGTACTTTTCTGCTATATCTTTATATTTCATTCCTGCGCAATAATCTTCAAAAGCTAAATCTTTTACATTTTTATTTGTCAAATCACCTCACCACCTAAATTTTTGTACTAAAAAACCCCTATCATCATGATAGGGATATAATTATTTATTATGATATTCATATATATTATTTCATAAATATACAATTATCGTATATTATTTACTATTTGACTTTATATATAAAAAAATGATAAACTATAAAAGTAAGTTTACTTCCTAACTTCATAGTCCGTCTTGTCTATCTCTCCTTCTTTCTTCTTGGTTCATTAATACAAGGAGGTGATAAAACATGACAAATATTAACAGCAATTTCAATATTATTGAATGGATTCTTTTATTTCATGGCATATATGACTTTGCTATGGATATTTGTGGAATAGTATTTCCTTTTTTACACACTATTCCATCTTTAATCCATATAATTGCTTTGAATGTTTTTAGTTTTTTTTAATTTATATTTTTATACTTTTTTACTGAGGATTTTTCCTCAGTTTTTTTTTTTTACATAGGTTATAGTAACATTTTAATACTCCAAAAACAAGTATTGTTATTTTTTAAGGGATTAAATATAATTATTATATTTAATCCCTTAATATAAAATATCACTACTTATATAAAAAGTCAAGTTTTATTTATAAACAAATTTGTTTATAAGCAACTAATTTTAGTATAAAATAATTTTATATATTATATATAAATATTTTATACTAAAATATATTTATGCAATATATGTTTAAATATTACTTCATATAATACGTACATTATAAGAATACCATAAATAAAATATATACTTCTATATACTTTTATCTACTTTTGTACACCACTTTTTAAGTTTTTTGCCACTATTTCAAGTCCTTTATCTTTTAACCGATGAACCCAACCATAACTTTTATTCAATTTTATTGCTACCTCTTCCCATTTAAGTAATGATACATAACGTAATATGAGTACATTTTTAATATTTTCATTTGCACTTATATTATCTAAAAAACTTTTTACTTCTATACGTTTATTAAGCCATTCTAACTTTAAATGCTCTAATTCTTGCTCTTGTTGTTGAAGTTTACATATGAAATCACCTGTATCATGTTTTTTATTCCCACCATTAATATGTTCATTATATGCTACTACTAATAAACTTGATGTATTACGTAATTCCTCCAAGTCAGCATTGCATCGTAAACATATTTGTTTAGCTTTATAAACCTGATTTAAAAACACTTTTGCCTCTTCTATTTTAACCACATTGAACCTCCTAACTACGAAAAGTGCAGTATTTTCTGCCCTATTTTATCCTATAAATAATAATCCTGCTGCTATAACAATAATCACGGCACATACTCCGCCCAGTACTTTTATATCATTTTTATCTTTTTCTATTTGTTTTAGTTCATATCTTGTTGGTATTCTCATAAATCAAAATCCTTTGCTTTATATGTTTTTTTATCTTTTACATCTCTAATAACTAAATTAAGCACCATATATCTTCTTCTACTAAGAAACTTTACAAATAAATTAACTACTCTTTGACAAAATCCTAATCTGCCTTTATTTATCACTTTATTAGCTACTGGATCACTACAATGACCAGAATTTGTTAAGATATTTTGTTCGTATTTTTGCATTTTATCCCTTCTTTATATTTTTTATAACCATTAGCCATACATTTTTTCAAATCGGGTTTTCCTAAAATACATTGTTGTTTATGTCGCCTAAGACTGCATAAAAAGATGCCATCATCAAAATAACTATATTTACACGACATAATTATCACCCTTTCATATATTTAGCTATTTTAGCTTTTACTGCTTCCATCATTGATTGCTGACCATTTGCTTTATCTGAAAGTGCTTGCATTACTCTCTCATCTTCAGTATCTTTAGCGATTAAATGATGTATAACTACTTTTTCTTTTTGCCCTGGTCTATGCAATCGTTTATTTGCTTGTTGATATAGTTCTAAATTCCATGTAAGGCTATACCAAATAACAATATTTCCGCCATGCTGTAAATTTAAACCATGACCTGCACTAGCTGGATGAAGTAGACCCATTTCTATTTTGCCATTATTCCAATCTCGCAAATCTTGTATATTCTGTAATACTCTAGCTTTAGGAAATCTTTTTAATATCTTATCTTTATCATGCTGATACCAATAAATGACCATAAGATTTTTTCCTATGTTATCAACTTGTATTTCTTCTAAAGCATCAAGTTTATAATCATGGATATTTATAATATTTCTACCTTCATCATAAATAGCTCCGCTTGCAAATTGTAATAACTTACCTGTTAAAACGCCTGCACTACTTGCTGTAATTATTTCATCAGACATACTTAATACTAATTCTCGTTCAAATTCATAGTACTTTGACATGATGTTTTTTGGTAATTTAATAGATACCTGATTATAAATAACTGGTGGCAAATCAAGATAATCATCTGATTTTAGACTTACACAAATATCTGATATTTTGCTATATATTTCCTGTTCTGCATGCGGTAAGGTTTCATAACTAAAAACCACATGACCATTTGTTTGTGCGGGCCTAAAATAATTTTTACGATATTGTGTTATAGTCTTACCTAACCTTTTACCGCCATCTAATAAATATATTTGACTCCATAAGTCCATGAGTCCATTTGGTGCTGGTGTTCCTGTTAGTTCTACTATACGTTTGATAAAAGGTCTTATTCTTTTCAATGCTCGAAATCGTTGACTACGATGATTTTTAAATGACGATGATTCATCTATCACCACCATATCAAAATCCCACTTTTTACCTAAACTATCTACTAACCAGCCGATATTTTCACGGTTGATAGTATATATATCTGCCTGCATATTTAATGCTTTTTTTCGCTGTTTTAAATCACCACAAATTACAGATACTCGCAAATCTTTTAGATGTTCCCACTGGTTTATTTCATCTTGCCATGTTACTTGTGCTACTCTTTTTGGTGCTATTACTAATACTTTATTTACTACCCAATAATCATACATAAGCTCAGATATTGCTGTTAAGGTGGATACTGTTTTTCCCATACCCATATCCAGCATTAAAGCAATAGCTTCATTATTTATTATCTTATCTGTAGCATATTTTTGATAAATTCTTGGCTCGTATTTCAATCATAAATCACCTTCTTTGCTATACTCATTTATAAATAACTCAACATGGTCTTTACTACTTATTACCCATACATCTACACCATGATTTATTAATTGCTTTATACGTTCCCATTGTATTTCTCTAGGGCTTTTATTTGGTGCTTTCAATTCTACGAAAACTACTTTCCCATACGGCATGATTACTATTCTATCTGGTACACCCGCTGTCCCTGGGCTAGTAAATTTCCAAACAATACAACCCAATTCTTTTAACTTATCTGTAAAATATTTTTCAATTTGCTTTTCTAACATAACTCACTCTTTTTCTAGGTATACCAAGTATACTTTGTTCTATATAAGCTATATAAATTAAGAAAATAATGTACATATGTCTTTTATTTTCTTAATTTCGTGAATCTATTTATAAATTTGGTATACTTAGTATACAAAACCTCAAAAAACCCTATTTTATAGTATTTATTAAGCACACATACTAAATTTTCATTTCAAATGATATTTACAATTTTATTAATTCTTTTAAATCCTTTTTGTAAACCATAATGCTTTATTCTCATTGGACTTCGGGGTTGTTTCCAGCCTTCTGTTTTTCTTAATACATCATTTATTTCTGTGGCCATAGCTCTAGTTAATTTCTTCACATCACCATTTAATAGTTCTACCCAAATTTCTAAAGCACATATTCTATCACGTTTGACAAGTGGCCCATTATATTCAAATCCATCACCACGAATGAAATCTTGCCTATCACTGATACTCAACTCTGCCCAATTTTCAGGTATTTCTTTTTCAATAAATTCACGTATCATGCCAGCTAATGGGCTTTCTTCAGTATGTTGTTCTTGTACTTTTTTGGCTTCTTGCTCCATTTCTTCATCAAGATACAATTTTTCGCCACCCTCATATAGTTCTTTAGCTTCTGCCCACAACTGGTCAATAGTATCTTCGCTAATTTCAAAAGGATTTAATCTTCGTTTATTCTTATCTACCATTATTGGCCACCAACGACGACCACCAGTTTGATCACGAATAAAATCATTATTATTTGTAGAAGCTATAAATATACACTGTCTAGGAAAACGTTCTGTACGTCTACCATATGCAGGTCGAAAACTGTCTTCACGCTTAGTAATAAAATGCTTTATTTGTTCAACTTCAGCTTTACGAACTGCCGATAATTCCGCAAGTTCAATAACCCAAAATCCTTGAATCTGTTCCATACCTTCTTTACCAATAACTGTACTCATACTGTCAGAACTCCATTTTTTGCCAATACGACCAATAATATAAGATTTACCTATACCTTGACCGCCAACTAATGTTACTACATAATCAAATTTCGTTCCTGGATTAAACACCCTAGCCACACCTGCACAAAACATCTTTCTAGTCATTGCACGATTAAGCTTTGTATCTTCGGCTCCTAAATAATCTATGAATAAAGTCTCTACTCGATGCTTACCGTCCCATTTAATACTTTTTAAATATTTTTTTACTGGATTAAAACTATGTCTATGAATAGTTTCTAATATAGCATCAGCAATTATATCCTTACCTTTTATGCCATATACATCAGATATATAATTTCGCAGAGCACTATCATCAGCGTCAATCCAATCACTAACATTATTATCTTTACGCCATACTAATTTATCTAAAACAACCATTCTATGAGCAAACTCATCTAAAGCAAATTTACCTTTTAAATTAGGATCATTTTCTAATATTAATTTCACATTATGAGGCGTATTTTCATATCCGCCCCAACGATTTATATCCATCTTAGCAGTCCATTTTGTATCAATATCATCTAGAACCTCAAAATCAGTTTGTACCTCTGCTAATCTTTCTTTACCGATAGTTTCTTTTACTTCTTCATCAGCTATAGCTAAATCTTGCATAGCTTTATAACTTGGCAATCTTCCCGTTGGCGTGCCCTCTGAAACTTCATCATCTAACTGTCTAAATTTATGCAGTCTTACCATATCAAAAGCATTTAATAATTTTCCACAAGCAGGGTCGGTACTATGATGACTGTAGATAAAACAATTATTATAAACAATAGCACCAGCTGATGTACTTCCCTCAGCATAGGTATATCTATCATCAGTACCACATGGTACATATATATCAGATAAATATTTTTCTATAGCTTCTTGAATAGTATACGAGCGACAAAAAGCACCAATAATTCCTTTTTTACTAAGTGGATCTTCCTGTTTATCTACCGTTTTTTTGATATCTACTTGAACTCTACTACTCACGGGCCAAAAACTTTGGTCTTGCCAATTATCATATCGATTTAAATATTCATCAGCATCTACCCAAACCCCATCATTGTATTTGAAAATAAATTCACCATCTTGACTAGTACTAGGAAAATACATCAATCTATGCGGTTGATATGTGGTATCATCAAATAAATCAATATCGATATCATTTGCTATCATACGACTTATTGCTTGATATTCACCTGGATTCACAGGACGATTTATCGGTATGACTAATCTATACCTAGGTTTATTTTTACTATGCTTATGCGTACTATAAATACAACAAGCTACATTACCTATCGTAAAAAATAAATTATCCCAAAAATCATTAGTGGCAAAATCAGCGTCCAGTGTTATAACTGAACGCCATTGTACATTTTCAGCGACTCGCCTACCTTCTTTTAATGCCCCACCTACAAAACCGCCAACATCTTTAATATCATCTTGCTTTGACTTAGCAAACGATTTATATTCAGCAACGGTCTCCCCTGTTCTTCTAGTTTTTGACAATTTAAAAAGAAGTGTGGACCATGATAACTGTTTATTTTTCCATTTCTTTGATTTTCTACTACTAGCTACAGCAATAGATACTTCTCCGTCATATTTTAACTTAGACAAATTGTCTATGTTCAAAGCGGTATTTTGCATTATTAATTCACGTCCTTACACCGCCTCTCTTTGCGGTAAAATTTGTTTTTCAGGTTTAAATATATCGCTGCAATTATCATAATTAATATTAGCTTTATCAGCCCATTTAATAATCTCATCATTTATCTGCTTATTATTATGAGCTGGTTTATTAGCAAATAATTTTGCTTGTATTAGCTTATTATTTTGCACCTCGATACAAGCTTTTAACTTACCTTTATCATCAGACATTAAAACTATATTTGATTTACCTGTATAAACAGCATCAACATAATTACCCACACAATTTCTAAAAATTTTGCCTATATTGCGAAGTACATCTGAATTCTCAGGTAAATAAAATTTAATACTATCAAACTGCATAGCTAATCTTCTACAGATTGGGTCATTGATATTAAAAGCTCTAAATGGATGTTCCTGTTTATAAATAGCTGTTACTAAATAATCATGTAGATTAGCAGGAGCCGGTTTTTCTTGCCAAAGTGTAGCTTTATCTTTCAATTTAAATATCATATAAATAGCGTCTTCACATGAAATTTTATCTTGAGAATTATGCCACCAACGCATTAATGCATTGATATATTCTATTCCCCAGTTATAAGAAATTAGTGCTAATTGATTTAATAATGTGCGAATATCTCGTCGCCATAAAAAATCAAATTCCAAACAATTATTAATATTATTGAAGGTATCTATATTACCTTGAGCTATAGTATAAATTTGTTTATGACGTAATAATAAAAATGGTTTATCTTTTACTAATCGTCTAATCGCAGGCTTATTTGGTAAATTTGCTATTTCTAATAATCCTGATATTGTATCTTTTGCTTTACTTATGATTTTCAATCGTTCATCTGATAAATATGCATCGTCTAAATCATAAAAATTCCTATCAGCACTACCATAATAAAAAGGATATTTACGATATATATAGTTATAATCAGTAAGCGATAAATTATTTAAATCTGTAAAAACTAATCTATAAGCTATATTCAATATAGGTTTTATAAAATAACTGCCTTTGTTTTCATGACATACGTACATCGATTTTATTTTGAATTTAAATTTAGATTCTAGCTTTTTGGATAATCTCTCACGAAGAATTTTCAATATCTTTTTGAAATCTACAGCATATATACTTGTAAAATGTCTGTGATTTAAAAATTTTAAATTAGTATCTCTGCTAAAACTTGTATCCAGGATATTACATAAGTTATAATTAATAATGAGTTTATGATTTATATATCTTTTATAGATTGCAGTCCTTTGGGCTACATTAAAAGATATAGTCTCTTTATATAGTCTGTGGTGAAACATATAGTCACTGTCTTCATCGCAGACTATTTCTTTACCCGATAAAGTCAAACGTAAACTATCTTTATATTCATCAAGACTAATCCTCATGCTGAGCGGGGAATAATCCCCGTCAGCCATAAAACTAAAATCATTTTTTTGCGTAGCTTCCGTAAAACGTGAACCACATTTAGGACAATATATAATCTGGTCATTTGGTCGTATACCATAATAGTTTCCTACACCTTCCCATAAGGATTTAAAACTATGACCACAACTAGAACAATGATACATATTCGTAAACTTATTACCATTATTTAAGCTTTTTAAGCCACCCTCATAAAGATAGAATAATTTCGGCATATATAAGTCATATATTCTCAAATTAGTCACCTCAATCCCAGATATCGTCATCTTCTTCGTCTACTGGTTTAATTTCTGTATTTTTTATAACTTCTTTTTTATCTTCAGCTTTAATCTCTTTAGCAGCAGCTTTGATTTTATCTGCTTCTTTTTTAGCTTCAGCTTTTTGCTTTTCATCATACATATCGCACATTTTTATAGTTTCTTCACAAGCTTTATACATACGTCCCAAATAATCTAAGCTATTAGAAAAATTCTCATCGTTTTCTTTAATTTCTAATTCAGTACGCAATTTTTTTATTTCATCAAGTTCCTCAATTTGTTTTTCCATAAATTTTTTTAATTGTAATGTATTTATTTTTTTATCAGCCATTTTTATTACTCCTTTAATTAACATCAACATATAATGTACGGAAACTAATCTTTCTTATAATACTTGGTTATATAACCATCAGCATTTAAAATTAACTCCGGCGCCCAATCAATAGCAGTTCCCATTATTTTATTAGCAAGTTCTAAGGATTTATCTATACCAGCAGCAACACAATCAAGAATAACTTCATCATGTACATGCATAACAATCTTAAAACCTGCCTGTTCTAATCTAATCATAGCGACTGCTAAACAATCTCTAGCAATTGCTTGTACTATATTTTCAGTAAGTTTTCCACCATAAGTTTCTAACCTTTCCCATGTACGAGATACCTGATTTGTACCTTCATATGTGATTTTGTTATTCTCAACACGAGGTCTAATATATGTTAATTCTCGCCCTGAAGGTAAACATATACGAAGCATACCCGCTCTATAATAAAAAGCCATATTATGATGAATTTTCACTTTTGTTTTTTCATTTATAGCCTGTTTAGCTGCTTTATCCACAATAGACCATAAACGAACAATATTTGGACTAGCTTTTCTCCATTTAGTTACAATATCGATTAATTCTTCATCAGTAAGCCCCATTTTATCAGCACCCATAGCTTTTAAAGCTCCCATACTGCCCTGATAACCTAAAGCAAGTTCAGCTATTTTCCCCTTTTGTCTAAGTTCACCATTAATACCATGTTTTACCACTGGTACGTGAAACATCTGACTAGCCGATGCACAATAAATATCACCGCCATCAGCAAATACTTTCATACGCCAATTTTCTCCACTAAGCCAGGCAATAACTCTAGCCTCAATAGCTGAAAAATCAGCTACTACAAATTTATTCGATTTAGTCGGTATGAAAGCAGTTCTTATTAATTGAGATAATACATTTGGAACATTCTCATAGAAAATTTCAAATGTTTCGGCGTCATCATGTTTTAATAATTCTCTAGCATCATCCAAATCACTCATAGAATTACGAGGTAAATTTTGAACCTGTACTAATCTACCTGCCCAACGTCCAGTACGATTAGCACCATAAAACTGAAGTAATCCTCGAATTCGTCCATCAGCACATTGAGCATTCTGCATAGCTACATATTTTTTTATTGAAGTCTTAGATAGCAACATTTTTAGCTTTAACATATCTTTGACTTCTTTATTTTTTACTATTTTTAAGAGTTCTAATACCGTAGTTTTTGTGATTTTAGAGGGAAAAAACCCTTCCTTTTCCAGTATCCAATGTTTTAGTTGTTCTGTAGAATTGGGGTTATCTAGATTAGATATATCTTTAGCTTCTGCTGAAATTCTATTTCTAAAATCAGTATCAACTTCTACAGCTTTATCAGCTAATTGTCTATCTAATCCAATACCTCTATCATTTATTTGTTGGTCTAATACCCATAAATTTTGTTCAAAATCTGTAGATTTGAATTTAATCATTTTCTTACGTAAATAGCGTTCAACCTCTACATCACGTTTATTATATTCTTTGAATAAATTCCAATTTTGTATATCATGCTTTGGTAAATTTCTTGTTCTGCCACCATTAGTATTAGTCGGCTTACAAGGCTTCGAAAATTCCATTATTAATTTTCGTCCAATATTCATTTTGGCTTTATCTTCAGCTAATCTAAAAATTCGACAATCCTCAGCAAGAGAACCATACAATCCTAAATTCAAAGATAACACCATAGTACATTGCCATTGTGCTGGGTCTAAAAAATAATTATCATCATAAAAACTATTAATTGTTTCGCCACCAAATAAATAATGACTTAATAACACTCTCTCAAATTGAGCATTATATGCTGTTTTTAAAACCGCAGGGTCGATTAAATCTCTTAAAACCTGTTCAGGAATATCTTCACCTTGAGCTAAATCTATAACATTAACCATTTCATCATCATATGCATAGCCAAATAATAATATTTCTGCTTCTTCAGCATATTTGTAGACCCCAACTTTTTTTAAGTCGAGGTCACAATATGTTTCTAAATCAATAGATAATGTTCTCATAAAATACCTCCTAATAAGGCTTTATTCAAACATATCCTCATCTTCGTCATCAGTATTTGCAAATTCTGTTTCAAATTCGTCATCATCTAATACTTCAAAATCATCTTCTGGATTAGACGCACCGCCTAATGGCTCACCATCTTTTACTTTTTGGATATTACCTAATCCAGCAGCAATACCTGAACCTGCATCTGTTTTATAAGCATAAAATGTTACTGATACATTAGCATAACAACCACTATACACCGCAGAACGGTCAAGAATAGGTTTTATTTTTCTATCTACAATCTTAGGTGCAGTGTTGGAATTTGCGTTTATAAAGTAGCATCCTTCATATGCATCATCATCAAAACGGTCAGTATCTCCATCTCTAAGAGGTACTTTTAAATTAGGTGGAATTTTACCATTTTTATTCACTACTTTAGATTTACCTATATTTTTAGCAGCTTCTATAGCTCTCTTTATTTCAGCTATTTGTTTTTTATCAGTTTTAGGAATTATAAGTGACGCACCATATTTCAAATCCCCATTTGGTGTTTCTTTTGGTTCCCAAATATTAGCATAAGAAAGCCTTACATTCTTTAAAGTTAACTTTGTATCATTCATATTTATAATCTCCTTTAATCAAGTATTTCAAAATCATTTTCAGGGCTATTATATTCAGGTCGCGGGTCATCAATATCAACAAGTGTAGGTTTACCAGATATTTTAGTGATTAAATCATCAAGTAAAATACTAAATGTTTTTTTACCTAATAATTTAGTCAATTCAGTTATAGACTTTAATTCAGGCTCTTTCATAAAATCAGATGAATCAATATTCGCTTTTTGTAATCTACCAATTACAGCATCAATATCACTATATTTTCGAGAACTTTTACCTTCTACTAATTTATAGCCTGGCCATGTCCTACCTTGTAGTGCTTCAGATAACGCATAATCTTTTATTTGTTTGGCATAATGAATAAGAGGTTCTATCCTATTCAATGCATCAGCCATTTCTTCATCAGACATAAATTCAGGATCAATAAAATCATACTTTGCTACACTTAAGCAATATTCAGAGTATTTTTTACAACGCAATGAAGCCCTACAGAATAAACACCACTTACCAGCATTGAACTTGCCTATGCCATCATAGGCAAGTTCAGCAGTTGGTTTTACAATATTTTCTCCCCATTTAATCAAATCTTTTACTGATTTTTCTTGACTAGATATCCCACCATTACGTGGCTGAAATATAGTCATTTGGATAGTATCAAAATCATACATAAAACCAAAATTACTGATTATACCTAAGGCATACATCTGCATTTGTGTATTATCAATAGCACTGACTGCTACACCTTTACCATATTTTAAATCTACTATTTCTACATATTTATCAGTAATAATCACTAAATCTCCTGTACCAAAACCCTCTTTTGCCCATTCGCTATAATCAATCTTTTCTTCTATTGCTATATAAGCTGTTTTATCTATGCTTAATGCTGTATTAATTTTCTCTATACAAATATCTATATATTCAAATACATAATCAAACATTGATTTATTATAGAATTCTTGATTTCTAAATTGTTTTGGTAGGGTAACATTGGTATGATTATGCTTTAAATAATACTTTAGATAAAATTCTCCGATGGCATGAGCTAATGTACCTTCACGTGCTGCTGCTGTTTCTTTGTCAGGATATGTTTCCTCTAATCGGGCACTAGGTGGACAAGATAGCCACCTTTTACTACCCGATGCACTCAATAAGGCATGTGCTGGCTCGGTCATTCGCCAAGAACTTCCTTTCTAAATTCATCTATCTTGTCAATTGGAATATCACTTAATTTTTTTAATTCCCATTTGTGTAAAGTATCTTTCATTCTCCCCATCAATGTATCATCTGATTTTTTGGCTTCCATTAAATCTTTTTTTAAGTTATCTCTCAATTCTTCTTCGCTCAATTGAGGTTTAGTGCTATCTTCTTTTACTTCTTCATCAGCTAAAGTTTCATTTTTTACTTCACTTTTCTTTGCCTTTTGTCTAGTAACTTTTTTTACTGGTTTTTCAACAATTTCTTCTTTTTCTTCAGCTATAGCATTAACTACTATATTTTTTGTATTTGCTTCTAAAGCTTTCGCTAATGCTCCTATAGCTTGTGCTAATTGTTCAGTTCCTTCAATTGTTACTTTTACATTTAAATCCATGATATTAACTCCTTTTATAAATTAAGTTTTTATGGTAGACTTTAGTTAAGGTTTTTTTATTTGTGCTGATTAGCCATGTGCTGGTCAGCTTTTTTTAATATGGAAAAGAATTTATTAATATTATCTAAAACTATTGGCAAATCTTTAGGTTTAAAAATGCTGGGCGTTAATTTAATAGCAATCCCCTTTTTCTCATTCGTTTCATAGATTGTCTGCATATTCTCAAATCCTTTGCATATAGTTTTCATATTCTGAATAAGGTATACGTGTAATACGTCCATCTCTTTTGGCTTTTATTACTCCAGTACGTACTCTTTCATAAATAGCTCCATAACTTACTTTTGCTTTTTTAGCAAATTCACTTATAGTCAACGGCCCTTTTTCTATATCATTTAGATTTTGTTGTACCTCTATGACTTCTAAATGTTCTTGCTGAACCTTTTTGGCGATATTAATTAGTTCATCAATCTCTTTATCTAGATTTTCTTTCAAAGCTTCTAAAGCTCGAATTTTTATTTCACACTCTAAATTCCAATCAGGCATATACATAATCTCCTTTCAATTTATTTGGTTGCTACCCATACATAAGCTATAAATTTTGATACAACGGTTTCATCAATAACCCACCGCTAAGCGTTCGTTACAATAAAGGGAATAATTAGTAATAGCTAAGCACTCATTAAATTTTTAATATGTTATAATCAATACTAGGAGTGATTATTTTGAGACAAAATTTACTTATATTTATTATATTTTTTATTAATATAATACCCATCATACTTTTTACTAAATTAATAGCCGTTATTTTTCCTAATACCAATAACTCAGATACTATTTTTATAAGTATATTTTCTATTTTTACAGCTATTTATGCTTATTTTTATAAGAATTGGATATCTTATAAAAAGTCTTATCTAGAAACTTTATTAAAATGCAAATGGATTCTTCAACAAAATCAAGCTCTTTTAGAATTACAACAAACTAATCCTAATAATATTACTTCTATTATGGAAAAATTAGAATTAATACCACCATATTTAGAACATTATTCAACTATATTTGATGATAATATTAGAAATACTTTAATTTTATATAATGCTAAAATTATAGAATTGAAAATTAATATTAATGTAAATAACAAACTTTTCTCTGATATAGATGTCTATCAAAAAAATGCTCTTTGGACTATAAATCAACAAATTGATATGGTTAATATTCTTTTAAAAAATCCTTTATTATTCTATCTTCTCCCACAAATTTTTGATTGGATTTCTAAATGTGATTCAAAAGAATCAAAAGAAAAATAATATCATTCCACAAAAGTACAAAAAACAAAATTGAAAAGAGCAGAAGAAAAAAGTCTCAATTATTTCGCCTTCTTACTATAAAAATCTTTGGTATAATCATCTTTACAAGGAGGTGATTATACATGAGTTTAATAGAACACTTTGAAGACTTATCTTCTTCTATGCAAGAAAAACTCCTAAACTTTATCAAATCTAGTTATAGTAAACGTTCTGCATTTAATTATTCTGTAAGTGCATATGGACTGAAGCAAGAATTTACAAGTCTAGCTAAATCCGAAGAACATGTTTCTACAGTATGTTTCAAAGAAGCAATGGAATTATGCGGTTTCAAATCTAAACTTATTGATAATGATAAAGGTATTGATTCCAACTGGTATTTTAATGTTTATGTTTTAAAGCATAAACGTTAACCACTTTTCAATTTCATCCTTTTCTAAGAGTCTTACGGGAATTGTTATTTCGTGAGACTCTTTTTTTGTACATAGAGCAATCGTACCTGTTTTATTTGGAATGCTTAAAGCTCCTTCTTTTAAATCAGTACAATCTTCAGGTGCAAATACATTGTTATAACCAGCATTCCGAAAAATACCTGCTGTTAATGATTTGCCAAGACCTGTACCATAAAGACAGACATTGATATTATTTTTTACACAATAAGCCAATATTTTTTGCTGTTGTGATGTAAAAATACAATCTAAATAATCTTTAAATAATAATTTTTCATTCATTAAATCACACCTTTTATAAAAACTTTTGGTATAATCATCTACAGAAAGTGAGTTGATTATAATTATGCGTATTAATTTCAAATATAACGGTGGTAATTTTTGGGCTCATGGACCAGAAAAATGTCCACACTGCGGAAAAGACCTTTCCGTTGAAGTTTTAACAACCATTCAATCTCCAACTAATTCTTGGGAATATGCTTCAATATTATGCTGCAAATTTTGTGGTAAATTTTCTTATATTGATGTTTTAAAACCGCCATCAACACAGTTTTGTAGAAAATCTAATTTTTATCCTCAAAAAGCCATTTTTGATTTACCAGAAGGAATTGAAGAATATTATCCTAAATTTGTTGATATTTATATGCAATCGTTAAATGCTGAAGCTTTAAACTTAAAAGATATATGTGGTATGGGCTTTAGGAAAGCATTAGAAATTCTTGTTCGTCAATATGTCTTTGATAAAAATCCTAATGATATTGAAAAATTTAAATCCTATTCATTATCTAATCTTATTGATACCATTAAAAATCCTACAATTAAAGAACTATCTACTAAGTTAAGACGTTTAGGTAACGATCAAACACATACTGGATATCTCAAAAATCCAGATTATGGTGTAGATGATATAAAATCTTTTTTAAAAGCTCTCTGTTATTACATTTTGATGGAAAAAAATATGAGACTGCAAAAACTTCTGATATAAAATAACTATTCTTTGTCTATATCTAATTCACCAATTACTGTCCCTTTTTTGGTATAGTATCTTTTTACTTTTTTATTTTGGTTATTCACTGCCATATCAACAACAACTACTAATTCAACACGAGCATTTTCAGGATACCTTGCATCAGGATTGATATATTTAATATTCCTCCATCTACCTTCCACTATATCGTGAATATTTAAATCCTGATAAGCAATTTCTAATGGGTCTTTATCCATTAAATCATCTCCTTTTATTTTTGACTTGTATTTCCGTCAATTTTCTTTAAAAAATTAAGGTTTATATCTAATATAGACCCTAATTTTGCTAACAATTTTAAACTTGGAGTATATCTCCCTCTTTCTACATCAGCGTAATACGCTCTTGAAACATCAGCTCTATTAGCTATTTCTTGTTGTGTCATATTTTTCTTTATACGAGCTTTTTTTATAACATTACCAATCATTTATTCACCCTCTCATTTATATTATGTATTTATTGTATTGTATTTCCGTCATTTTGTCAATAGTAATTCCGTCAAAAATGTATTATAATATATAAAAAAGACGGAATTACCGCACAAAAAGAGGTGTAGAATATGAATACATTAGGCACAAATATAAAAGAAGCACGAAAAAAAGCTGGTCTTACTCAAATGGAACTTGCTAAACTAACTAACTTATCAAGGTCATATATTGGAGATATAGAAAAAGACAGATATAACCCTAGCTTAGCAACTTTAAAAGCAATAGCCAATGCTCTTAATCAACCGTTAGATTCAATATTAACAGATAATGATATAAACAATAATGAACTGACATTAACATCACGTGACGAAAAAGATATAAAAAAGAAATTAGATGAAGCACTTGCTTCCATTGATAGTGAGGCTTTGATGTTTGACGGTGAGCCTGTAGAAATGGACAAAGAAACAAAGGAACTCTTAAAAGCTTCTCTAGAAAATAGTATACGTCTAGCTAAAACTTTAGCTAAGAAAAAATATACACCTAAGAAATATCGTAAAAAAAACGATAATGATTGATAGGAGTTGATTTTTGTGCGAAAAGTTACTCCTAAACAATTAATAAATAAGTATAAAACCAGTAATCCCCAAGAAATAGCACAAGAGTTAGGTATTATAATCTTATTCGAGCCGTTAGGTGAAATAAACGGATATTATAATACAGCCTTCAGGCAAAAATTCATACATATAAATAATACCTTAGTAGAAGCAAAACAAAAATTTACAATAGCACATGAACTAGGACACGCACTCTTACACCCAAAAGCGAACACACCATTTTTAAGAGATAACACATTATTTTCTATAAATAAATTAGAAATAGAAGCAAATAAATTTGCAGTTGACTTATTAATAACTGATGAAGCTATTGCTGAAGTCAAACATCTAACATTAGACCAAATGGCTAATTATTTTGGAATCAATAAAAATCTAATAAAATTAAGGCTAAAAATTTAACTATAATAAAGGAGCGATATCGTGGATTTCAAAGACCCTACCAATAAAGAAGAATTAAAAAATAAAATTAATTCTACCATTGAAGAATATAAAGATTTACTTATTAATTTAACAGATAATCCAAATACTTATAAAAAATCAGCATTACTATATTATTGGTTACGCGATTATAAAAACTATATAAAAAACGAAGATACTTTTGACCCTAAATATTACCCAGAATTTTATCGTGGTAGTATTGTTAATATAAATTTTGGATTTAACTTAGGATCAGAATTGGGTGGTTTACATTATGCAATTGTATTAAAAGACAGTAATAAAAAAAATCCTAATATAACAGTTGTTCCTCTTACATCATTAAAACGCGATAAAGATATTAAAGAGTTGCGTCCTACAGAACTATATTTAGGTCAAGAACTATATTTCAAAATTCAAGGTAAATATGAAGCATTAAAAATATCTATTCCTACCGAAATAAACTATTTAAGAAATATGCTTTCTCATTCTAAAAAAATTGATTTAAATGATATTCAACAAAAAATAGAAGAACTAACTAAACAATCTAATTTAATGATAAACGCATTTAATAAATTAAAAACATTAAAATATGGTAGCATAGCTGTTATGAATCAAATACGAACAGTTAGTAAAATGAGAATTATAGACCCAACAAATAAATATGCCATTCTATACAATCTTAAATTATCAACAAATAATTTAAATTTAATCGATAAAAAGATGATTGAACTATTTACAAAACATAACTAATTAATATATAATAAAGATATAAACACAGTGGTTTACCCACATCTAAATTTAGGACACAGCGAATAATCTCGCAACTTAAAAGAGAAAGCCTTATATCTTTATCGATATAAGGCTTTTTTGCTATCTTAAATGGAATTTCTCTGGAGAGTTTTATTATGAAAAAAATTATTATATGTATATTATTTGGAATAGTGATAATCCCTAATTTTTGCTTTGCTTACGTTGAAACAGGTAAACAAGAATATACCAATTTAACTTTAGAGTATCCTTTGGTTTATTTAGATAATAAAAATATACAAGATAAAATTAATACGGATATAGCGAACTATGTATACGATTTTAAAGGTAAATACGATAATGGTAAATTTTATAAGGGTTTTATGAAATATATAGTAGGATATGAAGATGAAAAATATTTATCTATTGTAATTAAAATCAGTTATACATCTGGGTATCGTGGTACATATAATCTTATAGGATTGGTTTATGATAAAAATAATGGTAATAATGTACCTTTGAATAATTTTATAAATTTTTATTCAACTGATGAGCTAAACAATCTTGTAAATAATTATATTGTTCCTGTATACAATAATAAAGGGCAACGATTATCTGTACCAAGAAAAATAAATTACATTTCCCAAAATTATGCTTTATTAAAAGACGGGATAATTGTTTTAATCTATCCTATAGAAACATTAGGTTGTAATGCCGATGGTGTTACAAATATACAATTTAGTCCTAAAGAAATTGATTACCTAAACAGATTACACAATAATTATCAGGAGTGATATTATGAAGAAATTATTTTCTATAATCTTATTATCCTTTTTATTAATTCCTAATTTATGTTTTGCAAATTATTTTGACCAATATCCTGAAAAATACTGTGTATATTTTAAAAACTCACAATACAAAAGTTATCTAGATTTCAACTCTATAAAAGTTAGAAGATATGATCCACCATTTTATACTATAGATGTTACTACTTATACATTTGATTATATTAATCAAATAGGAACAATAAGAGAAAATCGTTATTTTTATGATTACGATAATCAATCTATAAGTTGGCAAATTTTAAATATAGGAACTTGCGATGAAATGGGAAATATTAACATCCAGTACAGACAAGAACCATTATTAAATGAACTTATACCAATAGAAAAATTAAGTCCTGGTCATTTTTTATCAGAAATAATATTTTTAAAGTGCTATAATATGTGTTTCGATAAGAAACTACAAGCAAGTTATCAAAATTTACAATCAAGGAATACGAAATGAAATAAATCGCACATATAATTAAAAAAAATGATATTACACATATGATGATTTCATAAGTATTCATGAATAATAACTGCTTTTTTAGTTTACAAATATTGTGTCTATTAGTAGACACAATTCTACATAGTAATAGCTAGGCATAGTGAAAGGGGAAAACTATGGCTAGAATACATGAACGCCTTACAAAGACAAAAGGCAAAACATATTGGTTCATTATAGATGTTGGTAGAGATGATACAGGCAAACGTATCCGTATCAAACGCTGTGGCTTTACTAAAAAAAGCGATGCTAAAAAAGCAATGGCAGAAATAGAGTCCCAATATTATGCGGGAAAGGTATTTGCTAAACCTAAAGATATAACATTTGCCTATTATGTTCAAGAAATTTGGTTTAAAGAATATCAACATTATACTAAGATATCTACACAAAAGGGCATACAATATCTATTAAAAACATTAATATCATTCTGGGGGCAAGATGTTAAATTAAAACATATTACCACTCTAAATATTCAAGCATATATACAAAATATGCTCGATATGGGTAAAAAACGTAAAACTATTACAAAAAACTTATCCTATATAAAAATGATATTTAAACATGCTTTAAAAAATAATATTATCACTAATAATCCTTGTGAAAATATTGATTTACCTAAAATGACTTTAGTCGAAAAAACTAAACTGCTACAACAAAAACCTAAACCATTATATCTAGAAAAAGAAGATTTACTCACTTTCTTAAATGAAGCTAAAAATGATGCATATGCATATCCATATTATTATATGGTATTTTTTCTAATCTATACTGGTGCTAGATTAGGCGAGGTATGTGCTATGGAATGGGATAATTTTAATACAAAAAATAAGACTATAAAAATTACCCAAAACATCTATGGTTGCAGTCAAAAAAATTATTATGTACAAACTCCAAAAACTAAAAATAGTATTAGAGAAATTTCTATTTCACAATCTTTTATAGATGTGATGAAAGAATGGCGATTAATACAAAATAAACAAAAAATAAAAAATGCAAATAATTGGGATAGAACATATAATTTTATATTTACTTCTCGATATTATCCAGGAAAACCAATTTTGACCTGTAATCTATACGGCTTCATAAAAAAGATAGCCAAAAAAATCGGGTTAAGTTGGATCCATCCACATACATTCCGCCATACCCACACATCATTATTAGCAGCAGCGGGTGAATCATTAGAAGTAATACAAGATAGGTTAGGGCATACCAATGACTCTACAACACGTCAAATTTATTTGCATATTACTAAAAGCAGAAAAGTAGATGCTGCTTCAAAATTTGAGGCATATTTAAATTCATAAAGAGATGGTACCAAAATGGTACCTCTCGTATATTTTTAAAATAACAAAAAGTCAAACTTCAAACAACAAAAACTCTATAAAGGCTTATAAAATAAGTATAAAAAAATAGTCAAAAAGTCAAAAATAATCGTTGACATTTTGACTAATATGAGTATAATAATAATTGTAAGGACGTTAAGAGATACAAAAGATAAGAAGTATCCCTTAAGATACTTACAAAATCTAAATTTTAATCTTATAATTTTACTAATAACAATAAATAAAAGTTAAATACGGACTTGATAGTCCGTTTAATTCAAAACAAATTTTGACTTTTTGACTTTATTTATTGCTCTATACATGGAGGTTGTTATTTATGTTCGGTTTAGTTCCATTTGCAAAAAATATTGCTAAAAGTGATGATGATTTCAATAAATTATTCGATGTTTTCAATGAACCTTTCTTTCATGAACCATTTGCAAAAATGAATTCTTATGTAAAATCCTTTAAAGTCGATGTAAAAGATACTGATAATGCTTACGAACTCACTGCTGAATTACCAGGTATCGCCAAAGAAAATATTTCTCTTGACTACAATAAAGGTTATTTAACAATTAAAACAACTACTACAAAATCCACAGAAGAAAAACCTGCTGAAAATGCTGATGATAAAAACGAAAAACCTCAAGAAAAATATATTCGCCGTGAACGTTATGTAGGTGAAATGCAACGTTCTTTTTACATTGATGATATTGATGAAAAAAATATCAAAGCGTCTTACCAAGATGGTATCTTGACTGTAGTTTTACCAAAAATTACTAAAGAAGAAGCTACAACTCAAATCAATATTGACTAATTTCTTTTTAATAAAATTTGACTTTTAAACTTTTAGGAGGCATTTATTATGTTTGGTTTAATTCCTACATTTACAAATAATCTCGCAACTAATGATAATTCTTTCAAATCTATTTTTGATGTTTTCAACGAACCATTTTTCCAAAATGCATTTGCTCCAGTAAATTCCATGTTCAACGCATTCAAAGTTGACGTAAAAGATATAGATAATGCTTATGAACTCACTGCTGAATTACCAGGAGTAAAAAAAGAAAATATCGCTCTTGATTATCAAAATGGTTATTTAACTATCAAAGCTACAATGCAAAATGAACAAAATCAAAATGAAGAAAGTAACTACATTCATCAAGAACGCTATTATGGTACAATGCAACGTTCATTCTATGTAGGTCAGATAGATAAAGCTAACGCTAAAGCTGAATATACTGACGGTGTTTTAAAAATGACATTGCCAAAACTTCAACCACAATCAACAACTACTCAAATTGATATAGATTAATATAAGTAGATCATTCCTCCTGTAACTCCTTTAAAATTAAATACTTTATAAATTAAAGATAGCCTTTATACTTGAGAACTTATCTTCTCTTAGTATAAAGGCTATTTTTATTATTTGATGGATTGTATAATGAAGTGCGACATCTAGAAAAATAAAAAACTCATT
>OGMZ01000237.1_pt1 | contig 36883 bp, 55 predicted proteins | sample 1573361 | NCBI WGS metagenome assembly OGMZ01 (sample SAMEA2581995, study PRJEB24529) | metagenome | biome: Human gut stool | place: China | collected 2011
AATAAATGTGCCATACTTAAACTCCTTTCCTACTTTCAAATACAATAAAAGAGAGTCCGAAGACTCCCTTTACTTTTTACTATTTTATTCATTTTTTCCAAGCTGTTTAATTGTCTGATTAATATATGTGCTTAACCCTGCTACCAAAATACCTTGCACGATTGCTGTGAACACTGCCATCGCAATCTCTTGCATTGTTCCTAGCGGACAAGTAGCAATCACATATATTGTTGCCAGGAAGATTCCTCCTGCCCCTAAAATCGCCGGAATGTACTTATCTTTCACTGCCTGCGACTGCTTTAATCCCATACCGCAAAAATACAGCACTACTGCTACTACAATCAACTCTGGTTTAACATAATTCATAATCTGATCCATGCTCATCCTCCTTTTATTTCTCGATGATACTTTCCATAAGTTCATCTCTGATTTCTTTCATTCTTTCAATTCCGTTTCCAGTGATCTGATGATTGAGCATCGCTGCCAAACACTTGGTCTGCGCTTTTTGCATTCCCTCCAACACCTGCAGTCGCTTATAATCTTTTTCGTTATAAGCTTCCAGTTGCTCCACTCTTTTGGATATCTTAAATGCCGGTCGGACTACTTTTGCAATTATAGCTCCAGCTCCACCTACAATGCTGATGGCGCCACAGATACTCAAAATTTGCTGTATAAATTCCACTCTCTTCCTAATCCTTTCTTTATTTTATGCAACAAAAATAAGACCATTACGGTCTTGCTCTAATTCCCATTATTCCACTCCTAAAGTAACGCCTGTACCTGCTCTTTTAAACTCTCCGGTACCTCGCCGATTGTTAAGTGTCCGCCTTTAATCCTATTAGCTAAAAACTGTGCCATAATTTACACCCCCATTTTCATCGTTGCGAGAATCAGTTCCTGCACCGCTTGGTCTGTGACTTCCTGTGCCGTTTGTGTTGCTTTTAAGTCCTTTTGTAACTTTCCATAGGCGCTCATACCGTCATCCACTGCTTCGTATTCTTTGATTACATTTTCTTCTGTCTCTGTGTATCCGACAAAGACAAGGTTACTGAATCCATCCGGCTTCTCTTCTTTGAGTGGCTTGTAGCCCTCTTTCTTGATGGAGCTGATTCTTACGGCTCCGTTTTCCATGATTTTTGCGTAGTTCATATTAAATCTCCTTTCGATAGGTTAATTTGATTCCACATGGTACTTCTCCGCTGTCTACAAATACATGCGTCACTCCGTTCTCGCTGTGTAAGGCTTGTAATTGCTGTTGTACGGATTCCGGGAGAGGTTCTGTGGTGGGTACATTGAGTTCTGCGACACAATGCAATGGGTGGTCTGTAAGATATTTGATTACTGCCACCTTATTTTCTTCTGGTGTTGTATCACTTCCCAGACCCAATCTTTCACGGCTTAGTCTGAAATCAATTCCTTGTTCTGTCATAGAAACTGATTCCTCTTCTTTTGCCCAATTATTAATATTCTTTAATTCTCCACAAAGTATCGCTCCTGCTTTCTTTAAACTGGTATCTTTGTACCGACAGATAACCGTATTTGTTTCAGGTGCTCCGTATTGCCCAAGTGTATATGTAATAGGTGTATCTTTCGTTATTTCAAATCGTTTAAAACGTCTTGTAATTCCGCTTGATTTTAGTGCTTCTTGCACGTTTTTACCATCAGTTATTCTTACGATGCCCATCAAAGGCACATCTAGGGCGATTTGTACGGATTGCTCAGTGTAAGGTTCGTAGTTATCGGTATCGCCTATAACTAAGCAATATTTTAATCCATCCTTTTTTTGTAATAGATTTTTAAACCCAATCACATTTTTATTGATGCTCCTAGCAACTTTTGTTACTCCCTTGTCGATTGCATACCAATAATCTTCGCCACTATCCGTTGTGAATAAAATATTTCCGCCGTCACTTTCCACTCCATTTGTTATTAGTGTAACTGTTGTACCTGCTTTAATAGGACATGGAACAAAAATATTATACATGCCTTTAACATCGCTAAGAATGTTTCTCCCAGTCACTTTCACATCGAGCAAGTATTTCCCGCTCGCTTCATCGAGCCTTCCTGCCGATTTAATCTCCTGCGGATTGTCCGGCGCTGGATTCTCTCCCTGCACACTATTGCCGAGTAATTCCACCCTCTCCAACGGCGCTTTTAAGCTGTTTGGAAGCATTAAACTCCCTACCCCTTCCATCTCTACCTTGTCGAAGTTTGGTGGCTGTGGAGGGGATACAGCACCACCTAGAGGGCATACCATATCAACACCGATGATTCCTGTTCCATCTACCATTTTAAGCATTGTACTTCAACTCCTTTTTCGCTGGTTGCTGTGGGGATGATTGTCACCACATCCGTTTGACTCCACGGTGTCCCAAGTTCTTGGATCATACATATTTGTGATGTCGCAGCAGGAATCAGAATCATAACTTCCTTATTCTCATTTTCTCCTAGATCAACATAAATATCTCCATCCGTAAAGTTCTTTATAAGGAACTTACTTCCTTTGATACTAAATTCGAATTTTAATGCTTTTTCACTTGTTGTTGGTTGTCTTTTAATAAGCATGATTGTCACCTCCTAAATTGTATAAGCGTAATAAATCTGACTTGTTCCACCGCTCCACTGCCCCTCTGCCCAGAATCGAGTACATTTAATCGTTGCATTACTTCCACTCCATGTAACTGTAATCGTAATGTTTAGAGATGTCCCATCTGCGTAGCTGATATGGATGTTTCGCTCTGCGTTGATTCCTTTTATAAAAACTTCCATCTTTCTGCTTCTTGCGCTGCTATTTGCTACCTCTAATAATAGCAATCCCTTCGAGCCTGATACTTTAAAGCTTCCTCCCTCTGCCAACTCTTTTCCTTCTGCCAATACCTTGGGACCGTTTTCTAACATTGACAGATTTTCGTACAATGGAATCCCTGCTTTTGCTGACTGATACAGATACATCTCGCCGTTTTCGTACAACATTCGCATAGACTTGCCTCCGGAGATATTGTTAAATATCATTCCGTATCCTAGATAATTCGCATTAATTCGGTTGGTTCCGGGATCATTTCCTTCGAAAAATACAGATCCTTGTCTAAGGACCATATAATCAGCACCTGTTTGTTCGGATGCTTTGGATGTAATCGTTCCGTTTGCAATATCTGCAACGAATGTTTTCTTTGGATTAGATATATTTCCAGCTGTTACTTCTCCCAGATCTGCCGTGATCGCAGATAGCTTCTTTACATCAAGGTTCTCTACTGCTATATAATGTAACACCCATCTCGCGCCATCCCACCGCATAATCGGTTGCCCGGATTCTGTCTGCCATAGCTGTCCTACTTGCGGATTGTCTGGAGGAGTCTTGGATACAACAATGCCGTTCTCCCCACTTTCGCCGCGTACACCGATAATAATCGGAGTTGTATCTACAGATGTGCTGTTTGTATAATCGATTTTGTCGTAACTCCATAGATATTTTTTCTCTGCGGTCATCTCCTGCATAGAAGTTGACCATCCATAAGTATTTACTGTGATTCCAGCGCTTCTTTCGGATGCAAGGTAATATTTCGTGATTCGGCTAATGCCTACACCATCTTGTCCGTCTGTACCGTCCTCTCCTTTTATCTTGGACCACTTATACATATATGGGTTCTCGCTATCTCTTTCCTCGTAATCCACGTACTGTCCCATATAAGTCTTGCCGGCGCTTGCAGTAGTTGAGAAGTCTGTATTCCCATCTGCACTATTTGCATAAGCGATATGCAAGTAAGATGTTCTGCCATCATGTCCGTTGGTTCCAGGTATTCCATTCTGCCCCGGATCTCCCTGAAATTGCGTCCATGCATAATCTCTTGGGTTGGTACTATCCTGTATTAAAAAGTCCACGTAAGTCCCGATATATTTGCTTGGAGTTTCAGTCATTTCCCATGATGATGTAGGATTTGGAACCGAACTATATTTTACATGGAAGTATGTTGTCTTTCCGTCTTCTCCGTTAATCCCCGGTGTACCATCATCTCCTCTGTATTTAGACCACTGGTATTCTCGTGGATCACTGCTCTCTATTGGCGATTCTTTATTAAAAGCTAATCCGATGTAATATTTCCCATTCGGACTATCAGACATCCCATTTCCATATAAATCCTCTGCGTATCTCACCCACGTATAATAGGTAACGCCATTGTCTCCAGGTGGTCCCGGTATTCCCTCCCCAGTGATTCTCGCCCACTGGTAATCTTTCGCATTATTGGATTCCTCTAGCGTTTCCTTATTATATGCAATTCCCATATATTGCTTGCCGTCCGGATAATCAGACATGCCATTCCCCAGTCCGTCATCCGCAAACTTAATCCATGTATAATAAGATTTTCCGGGGCTTCCTGCTTCTCCGTCATCCACATTGCTTACAGTGACTTCGTAATAGCCTCTCAGCTTTTCGCCTTCCATTGCTTCAAAACGATAAACCGCTTTCCCTACAATGTCCGCAGCGGATACAACGATGCTCTTTTCTCGCGCTATTTCGCTACCATCTTTTTTCCAAATGATTGCGAATTTATCAGTCAAATCAGCGCCCGGCGCCGTAACTGATGCTGTAAGAGTCGTTGTCCCTTCTCCGTTCTTAAAGACGATTCCGTTATCGCTTAAAATAATGCAGTTATATGTCTTATTCTCTTGTATGAGTGTATTCATCTTGTCAAGCAAGGAAGTATCTACCTGCGACTGTAACTCTTTAAAATTGGAAAATATCGTCTTATTTCGGGACGGTTCCGTAAAGCTTCGCACCTGCTCTGACACTCTCGCCTGCAAGTAAAGTGTAGGATTGTACCCATCATCTTCAATCATTACCGTATCGCCGATTCCGGTGTCAAAATATCCATCTACTTCATAAGTTACTTTCGGAACAGACATCTTTTTTAGGTCGTTCAGTGCAGTTAAAAACAGCGAATTTACATCGTGCTCCTCATATTCTTTTGTCTTCACGATATATCTGTCGTAAGACACTCGATTTGATGGGAACCGATCCCTCGCCTGCACAGCCCAAATATCATAAGAATTTTTTACTGTTTGGAACTCAATATTCCCCTTCTCGTCTTTTCTGGTAGACTCGAACCCCAGAAGATTGAGTCCATCTGCGCCGGTTGGTCTAATAGCCGTTGCAAGCTCTGTTATATCCGTTGTCTTGCGGATTCCATTTACATTGACTCCATATCTTAGCTTGATGTCTGTTCGGTCTTTTCCAACTCCCTGATTCTTGTCTGAGTGTTCTCTATATACATTTAATATAATCCTTTTCAACGAGTGATCCGCGTTCAGTTCCGGAACAAACTCCAATTCCGCTAGAAACATATCTGCAACGGAATACAATCTTTTTAAAATGGTCTCTTGCCCCGTGAACTTATGCCAGACATTCAGTTCGGAAACTTCGTTGATTCCGAGCGAGAGCGAATGCTCCGGATCAAAAGTATTTAAATAAGATTCAAACGATACCGCTTTTCCGGGATCATATTCACCGACCGATTCGTTCAGCAGCTCGAAAGAGGTAGAGAACGCCTCTATCTCTACTTCATACTCATCCCGGCTTACAGACATAATATTAAGGTAGTAATCTCTGCCATTGTATACAAAAGCTAATTTATTCCCTTCTACGAGATAAATCGAATCCTGATGCTTCGCCATAGCTGTAAAAGCGAATGTGTTCGCTGCTCCCTGCAAATACTCATGCAGCTCATCCTCGTAATAATGCAATGCCTCAGGAGCCTCATTGTCCATAAATGTGTGCAGCTCATCATTTGCACTCAAGACTGCAATTCTAATATTTTCCATTATAAATATGCCTCCTGTATTTTTGCTGTAATCGTTGGCGGTGGGCTACAAAAATTTGAGTAGTAGAACTGTATTTTCGTTTCTCCCGGTGGGACATTAAAATACTTGCTTCCACGCACTTCATCCGCTGCCCTCTGAATACCATCCATATATACTTTTCGGCTTTTTCCATCGATTGTAACAATACTCCCCGATGGGTATCTATTTGGAATATCAAGCCACGTTTTTACTTTATCTTTCCGAAACACAAGGTAATTCAGATACATTTTCGGAATAACCGGATAATTATCCCGCTGTCCGATAAATACAGATACCGTCTTAGCTTCCATTTTCTCGATTTCTGGAATGTTGAAGTCATACAAACCTCCAAAGCAAAATATGATTTTCTTTCCGGATTTGAAAATATAGAAATCTCCTCGATTGTGGACAAATAATTCTGATAACGCACTGTTAAATTCTACACGCTTCATCTCTTTGCCGTTGACACATAATATCAGAAGTGCTGTATCCGTGACAGGGTCCCATTTCGCTATCCTTGCAGATGCAAGATGCCTTCCGTTCTTATCTGCAATGCAATACTCTATAATCCCGCACTGGTTTGTCGATGTTGGGCGAAACCATACCTTCCCTTGCATGGCAAAGTTGGCAGAACCGGAAATTCCTGTTTGATCCGGCGGTAAATCGATTGTTCTTGCCGCTCCATGCCAGCCAGAACCTACACCGGCACTTGCTAGGCTTACCCAGGTCTTATTATCATAGTTATATGTCCCAAACGTACCAGATTTTCCATAGCTTGGATCAAAAAATATTCCTGATCCGCTGCGCATCGCATCGTACTGGGATGCTTGCCGATAATTAAGGAGATATTCTGACTTTTCCTTTTCTTCCATATCCATCTCATTGACATGTCCAAGCTGAATCACCCCATACTCAGACACAATACCAATAAACCCATTTTCATGATTATGCTTAATCTCATAATCTACTGGAACAGATTCTGTCCCAGTGTTAGAAATTGTCATTTCCATTACTCTTTCGTGATTGAGGGAGGCTTGAAAAGTTTTTTGAATTGTCGAATGTGCGATTCCATCAGGAATGATAAACGTAATAATTCCACTGCTTTGCAAATATTCTTCATCGAGTGTTGGTTCACCATTTAAAATCGCATTGTAATATAGATTAGGTTCATCACTAAAAATCAATTTGCCCATCTTGTCAGATGTTAATAATTTCGCCATTTTCCGCCTAAAATCTTTCAAATTTTCTGCAGTCCCATTATTAATCACATATTCAATAGCGATTTGCTTTTCTTCTTGCGTTACATAATCGAAACCCTTTCCGTTCCTAATTCCAATCTTTTTCAAATTGCTGGAGATTGGAGCAGAAAGATTCCTATTGACTTTTACAATTTTAATCGGCAACTTCTCTCCTTTGTATGTAACAGTGAGTAACCCCATTATCTAACCCCCTCAAGCAAATGATTAAATCTTTCTTTTTTCTTTAAGAGCGGTCTCATAAAATTCACAGTCCCCTCTGCAAGCACTTTTCCATCTAGCGGAACAGTTAGTGATACATTTATATTTATATCTTTTTCTCCCGCAACCTCTAGTACTGCTTCTTTTATATATTCTTTAAGCTTTCGAATCGGCGCAATTGCTTCTGGTCCCGCTTCCCCAGCGCCCCCTACCTTACCACTTGACATCTGGAAAAATGCCGGCTTTGTTAAAATTCCGCCCTCTTTAAACCATGACACATCGAGTGTTGGAAGTTCTGGGAAAATATCGCTTAAATGAATATTTCCAATTCCGGCTGCATATCCGTGTCCATTCCAGCCGCTTGCAAGACTTCCGTATCTCGATACGGTGTATCTGATCGCTGCAAGCATATTTGATAGCGGATCCCAAATATTTGTATCGTATCCAGGCATTGCATACGCTCGGAATGTTGGATCGATTACTTGCATTAATCCTTTTGATGGTGTTCCATTGATAGCATTAATATCCCAATCATTAATCGCGTTTGGGTTTCCTCCAGATTCGGTCTGCATCTGATATAAGAGCAAATTCAAATTAGCATCAGAATATTGATTCGTCATTCTAAGTGCTTGCTCCGCAAGTTTTCTCCACTGTTCCACTCCTGCTCCCGGTGTGTAGTTTACATGCGACTTTTCATCAAAAATCCCAGTAATAAAATCTACAACACTATCAAATACGGTATTAATTGCGCCTTTTGCAACCGTAATCCATGGCTCAAATGCATTTGTCAGATCTGCGAACTTATCAATCGCAATTTTGACAATATCTCCCGGATTCTTAAGGTAATCCCATACACTACCGCTAAATTCTTTTACCGTATCCCAAATGCCACTAAAGAAATCTCCTATTCCACTTGCAAAATGCGGAAGTCCATCTAGAAAACTCTTTGTCTGATTTGCTGGCATGATTTTTGTGCCTTTTTTCATTGGAAGCACCACGTCACGCCCTTCCGGGATGAATGGCTTTCCGTCTGGCGGTATAATCATTTCTTTATAAGTAGACCCCTTCTGGTCGTTTACAACTCCAATAGTATCTCTGGGGAGTCCTCCTGTTCCTTTTGCAAACTTCGGAACATTCCATTCATCGAATGATTTATCCGATCCTACTGCATTCAAAATCCAGTTTATTCCCTTAATCACTCCATTAATCGCACCTCCGAGCGTTCCGCAGATCGTATTTGCAATCCCTTTTATAATGCCACCCAGTGTATCTTTCAAAAACGTAAATCCATTCTCAATGCTTTTGAAAAATCCATCAAATATATCTTTAATTCCACTTGTCATAGTCTCCATATCGCCTGTGAAGAAACCAGAAAATGCCTTGATAATTCCTTTCAAAATCTCGAAATTGGATTCGAAGAATCCTTTTATGAACTCCCAAAAAATTTGTATTGTATTCATCAAATTTCCCAAGGTGCTATCTACAAATCCCGCTATTCCTTCTAGTGCTCCAAAAATAATAGGAGAAAGTATAGTAAAAAGATTCTGAACTGCTTCCCAAATTTGTTCTCCGTATTCGTTCCAAAATCCAGTAATTGCTGATAGTGCATCTTCAAATGCACCTTTGACTTCCTCCAAAGCAGGCCCTATATATGTGTTATATACATTCTCCGCAAACTTTCTTATGTCATCTATCAGCCCATTTACAAATTCTCTAAATGGTTCTATTTTTGCATACGCAATAGCAAACGCTCCCGCAACCGCTGCGACCGCCCCTATTATCGCCAGTGCTGGTGCCCCTATCGCTCCTGCTATTGACCCCAAAATACTAATCAAGCTTCCGATGCTTCCGATTATTTTGCCTACAATTAATAATACGGGAGCCAACGCCGCTACAACAATGGTTCCTACAGCAATGATCTTTTTTGATTCATCATTTAATTCAGAAAACCACTTCGAAAACTCTTTTACTTTATCTACCACTACTTCTATAACAGGAGCAAGCACTTCTAATAAAGCATCTCCAAGCGCAATCATTACATTTTTCAACTCATTAAATGTTTTTCTAAATGCATCTGATTTCGTTTCTAACTTTCCAAGCGCTTCTTCTGTTGCGCCTGTTGAATTTCTCATTTCATCTAGCGTTGAATTAAAACCCTGGGCTCCATCTCCAAGAAGTACAAGCCCAGCCTTCGCCGCCTCTGCACTCCCCCACATATCACCAAATGCCAGTCCCTGCTCTTTTGTTCCATTTGATACGATTTCTAAAGCATCTGCAAGACTCATTCCGGATTGCATCAATTCCGCAAACGATTGCCCTGTTTTCTTCTTCAGTAAATCAGAAACTTTTGTTCCAGACTTCCCAAGCTCATTCAACATGGAGTTCATATATGTAGTAGATTCAGCCGCTGCTACACCATTAGATGTCAGTTTAACATACCCTGTCGTTATCTGATCTAGCGCTACATTGTTTGCCTTTGCAGTCGGGATAATCTTCCCCATTGTTGATGCAAGTTCTCCAACTGTCGTTTTACCTTTGTTTTGCGTCTGGATAAGCATATCGGAAACTTTTCCAACTTCACTTGCCTCTAGCCCATAGGCATTCATGATTGTGGTCAATACATCCAAAGCACTTCCGGCATCTGCGAATCCTGCTTTTGCAAGTTTCGTAGACTTTTCTACAAATGCAAGTGCATCTACTGTTTTCTGTCCTGCCGAAATTGCGTTATATACGTTATCTGCAATTTCTGCTGCACTTATTCCTGTCTGATTTGACAAGTTTATAATTCCTTTTTCTAGCTCAGAGATTGGCACTTCTGTTTCATCTGCAATTGTGCTTACTTTCGCAATTGCTTCCTCAAAATCCATGCTCATTTTCGATGAGGCAAGCCCTGCTCCTGCAAATGCCCCACTCAATGGTGCAAGAGCTTTTCCGGCAGTACTTACCTTTCCACCAATTTTCTGAACAGATTCTCCTGCATTTTGTATTTTACCTGCCACTTTTCCAGATACATCATTTAATTTTTCCAATTGCGATGTATAAGATTTTAAATCTTGCTCTGTATTTGCGATTGTCCTCTGAAACTCTCGATATTCATCTACTCCAAGATTTCCTGATTTAAACCTTTTCTCAACTTCACTTTGTGCTTGCTTCAGCGCATCCAGTTTTTTATTTGTGTTCCCGATCTGTTCGTTTAGAAGCTCTTGTTTCTGCGCAAGCAACTGCGTATTCTTTGGATCGAACTTCAATAATCTATTTACAGATTTCAATTCTCCTCCAAGACTTTTGGATGTTTTATCTACATCTTTTAAAGCCTTATCGAGCGCCATTGTATCCGCACCGAATTTTATTGTGATTCCTTTTATTTTCTTATTCGCCACTTCATACCTCCGTTAAAAATTATCAAAATCTTCCTGTGTTGCTTTTCTCGCAGTCGGCTTTTCATCCTTTTTCTGATTATCAATATACTCCTGCACATAGTCCAAACAATCACCAATGGTCATTTCTTCCATATCTTCACTTGTCAGTCCAACTTGTCTGCAAACATAAAAAAAAGATTCATTCGTGAACGCTTCTCCACTGGACGAATCTTTATCATTTATTTTTTTTTACTCGCTGGTATTGTATCTGTAAACAAATCTTTTACCTCTCCCATGATTTCATTGAATGGGAACACTTCAAATCCGTCCAGCCATTCCAATGGGTCTGGAATTGTTCGGTCTGCCGTCTTTGCCATTGTCCAGATAATATCGTAAAATACTTCCATATCCATATGGTCGAGTGATGCAAATGAAATATCATTGATCCCGATATTTTTTCTTGTGCCTCTTCCGAAAACTTTTGCTATTTTCATCAAGTCTGCAAAATAATCTCTGCCGAACTGTGCTTTATATCTTTTCGGTAAAGCTGCCGTTGATTTCAATTTCACTGCTTTTCTATCGATGTAAATTGTTTTCTCCATCTTCTTCCTCCATTAAGGGCGGCAAATAAACCGCCCGATTTATTCCGCTTTTCCTACTTTTGCCTTTCCAACTTTCCCGCTGCCAATTAAGGCTACATCGTCAGCGGGAATTATTCCCCCGCATCTTCATATACCTTTGTATACCAATTCTTGTATTCTGTCTCGTCTGTTTCTGCCGTTGTAGATGCTTTTACAAGATTATCTCCCGGTCTCGGTGTTGCTGCGAGTGCAAGCTCTACTGTGTTTGGTTCTCCACTATCTTTTGTCGTACTTGATACAGACGGACGGTTTACCGTGCAGAAATAAAACAGATGCTTTGTTGCTTTCGCATCCCCCTGGAACTCGAACATAAGTGCAATGTTTGCAGGCTGTGCATCCGAATTTTCCTGTAACACACCTTTTGTTGTCTTTTTCTCTTTCAGAACCTCGATCCGGAATTCATCTGGCACTCTTGCTAAATTTAAGCTACCTTCATACCCCTGATTATTCGCACTCGTATAGTAATCGATATCATCTGCCTTAAAACGAACCAAATCACCGCTTTTGTCAAATGTAATACTTACTGCTCCTGGCAATTTCTTCGGTGTTCCATATTCTACTTTTCCGAGATCTCCGATCGTAGCAACTGCGTAGTAACAGTTGCGCAAACCAAACTCTACTTTGTTTTCTTTCTGTACCGCCATGTTCCAACCTCCTATATTTCAATCTCATATGCTTTCAAATACATATTTTCAGAATCTAAAAAACTCTCGTATGATTCATACGGGAGTTCATTCTCGTTTAATAGTTCCTTTACTTTTTTCTCTAATTGCAAATCTTTCTGACCTGTGTACACCTCGATCGTGACGGCATATCCTTCATAGTACACAATGTCATCAGCGTGAAATCCAATATCTTCGTCCGCATAGTATACAATATACGGTAGTTCTGGCACCTGACCGACTGCGAAACAGCGATACGCAATCGGAAGGTTTAGAGCCTTTAGTTGATCTTTCAATTCTGGCAATGTCATTTCACAGTCTCCTTTCCAGTTCTTCCAGATACTCTTTTATACCTTCCTGTTCTACGCCTTCAATGTGAGGATATGCTTGCACTTTTCCAATCTTCCTGCCACCCCTTCTTAATTGATGCCCTTTTTCCAAAAGGTGCGTCAGACGATATGTTGGAGATTTATTGTATATCGTAATTCCATATTTATCGGTCGTCCTTGTCCAGTTTTTCGCATAAGTACCGCCATTCTCGCTTTTCGGACTATTTTCTTTTAATTTTTTTACAGCTTTTCCAGATACACTCTTCGCAACCTTCTGTGTGGTTTTCTTTGCCTCTTCTGTATACTCTCTCATCTGCCGCATAATCTCTGCTGCAAGTTTATCAGCACTTATGCTCTCGCTCATTTTTCAACCCCTTCCGTACAAGTCAATTCCAACTCTTCCATGCTAATCTGATATGTTTTCACCACTTTCAGTTTCTTTCCACGGAATCGGATATATCTTTGTCCTTCATATTCATAAGGATGCACAATCAGAACTTCTGATATTTCCATATTGTTCTGTCCAGCAAGGTAGAATTCATTCCGAGATATTTGATCTCTGCAGCACCAAACTTCCTGTTCTGTTTCGTCCGGAATTTGCTGACCGATTTCATCTTCTACATATCTAACAGAAGATATCAACACCACTTTCTCATCCCATGTTCGATTCATTGTTCACCGCCTTAACCATCAGATTATGAATCCTAAATTGTATACTTCTCGGAATAATACCTCCGTCTGGATGATTATACGTCCAAGTAGCCCAATCAAGAACAAGTAGAATATCGCTGTATCGTTTCTCTTCTAGTTGAATTCCACGAACATTTTCGCACTCATCTAGTATGCCATCTATAATCGCATACAGGATTGCATCCTTACTTTCAGTAGAGATTCCTAATCTAGACTTTAATAATTGCAATATTGTTTCCTTCAACCCCATCACCCTTACGAATTAGCCATAATTCCTGCTGCCTTTAGTGCATCCAGCAAAGCTTTAAACTCCTCTTTTGTCACATTTGCTCCCGCTGCCTCCGGCACTAACGCCGTCTGCTTCACTAATCCAGCTTTTGCTTTTGTTGCATTCACTGGAATTCCATCATTTGCAGTAGCAACTCCGTTTTCAATATTATTCATCGCTTCCTTTGTAATGACTTCTCCATCATTCCACGTCTTTTTTGAATATGCCATATTTTTACTCCTCTACTTTGATTTACCTACTTTTGCCTTTCCAACTTTCCCGCTGCCAATTAAGGCTACATCGTCAGCGGGAATTACCCCACCGGCGAGTATGTGATATAGAATCCCGCATCCCCATCTGCTTTCTTAACATCATACCGTACAATACCTGCAAGTAATTTTCCGTAAATTTGATTATCTACCCATTCAACACTTGTCTGTTTGCGATCAAAAAAAGCACAGAATGATTTCGGATCTCCAACAAATCCCTTCAGTTCTCCTTTACCTGCAATCATTTCATCATCCAAAATAATCACCTCTCTACCAAGCAACATCTTTCCGCTTGAAGAAGTAATGGAATCTTGCAGCAGATATCTTCCATTCGTATCCTTTAACTTGTCTAACTCTGCGTACAGAGAAGCTGAAACAATGAATTTTACAGGATATACTTTTTTGATTTCTTTATTCACTAAATCTTTCAATCCATCTAGACCTGTAACACTTTTTGGCGTTGCGCTCTTCAATACCGTTGCGATGTCAGCATTTCTTGTGTTTCTAGACTGGTCATTGATCTCATCTCTAATAAGACCTGTAACATCGTAATCGGCATCATCAATCGCTTCCTGAGAAATCGGAATATACCCTCTTCTCGTTGCGATACTGTAGTCAATATTCGAAATTTTAGGTCTTGAGAGTGCCGGATTCTGCTCCAACTCTTCAACTGTACTCATTTTTGTTCCTGCTTTCGCAATCACAGGATATTTTCCAGAGGAACTGTTGACGCTCACATTTTTTACATAATTTTTAAGATCTACAACATCCTCTGGTTTCTCTTGCGGAGCAAGAATTTCAACCGGAATTAGGATGCCCGCTTCCGCTTCTTTAAATCCTTCTGTTCTTACTTGCCCCTTTGATTTCACAAATGCATTGATTGCACTTCTTGTCTCTTCAATTTCTTCTTCATTTCTTCTGCCCATCTCTTTTTTCTTCCTCCTTCTTTCCGGTGTTTTTTCATATTCCTTCATTTTCCCACGCAGCTCCTCAATTTCTGTTTCAAGGTCACTTTTTCTTTCTTCGTGAGCTTCTTTTTCTTCTGTGAACTTTGTAATCTCGTCATCCACAACCAAGCGCTCTTCTTCCGTATTCGCTTCTTCGATGGATGTTTCCAGTTCTTTTTCTCTTGTTTCAAAATCTGCGTCTTTTCCACGCATTTCTTCCAATTCTTTTTCTTTGCCTGCAATCTGTTTCGCAAGCATCAACTGTCTTAAAGCCATTACTTTTCTCCTTTCAATCTCTTTGTAGCATTACTTCGCCACTGTTCCATCTGTTTCTGTTGGTACTGTTCCACTTGTGCGTGCCTCGCCTGCACGCCTGTATCCTCATAAGCTGGGAATGTACATACAGACACTTCGTGCAGATCAACTTCTCGGATTGTCCATTTCACAGTTCCGTCATCGCGCCAGTCTGTTTCCTCGCGCACAATGTTAAAACCAAATGAACACTGATCCACGTCTCCTCGTTTCACCCTCTCATACAGGTTCATTGCGTCTGAATCATTTTCATTGATATCAATTTCTCCCCAAAGACCTCTTGTATCGGTTCTGAGGCGTAAAGTTCCTACTTTGGTTCTACCTAGAACGAGTGTATCATCGTGGTTTGTCAGTGCTCGGATATCATTGCTCATGGTGCTGTCAAATGCTTCCGGCGCAATTTCTTCGTAAGCCCCCGGCCACAATTCTGTTTCAGAATTAAACACAGCGAAATAGCCAGAAATTGTTTTCTTCCCGTCCTCTGCTTCCCGTGTTTCAAATTCTGCTTTCCACGATCTTGTTAAATTTTCTTTATTTCGCTCCACTATTCATCACCTCCCGCCCTTAATTTCTTCTGCTCTCCAATCATTCCCTGAGGAATAAAGTTTTCAAGGATAATCAGATCATTCAATCCATCTTTCGGAGAGTCTCCTATCAAATTCAGCACATCATTTCCCGTATAAATTCCTCGAATATATAGGTTCATGCCAATTTCCGCAAGCTCCTTAGTGTCATAAGCCATCAAGCTTTTGGAGTTGCACTTAAAATACCAATGCGGACTCTGGATCAATCCTTTCGTAAGTGTTTGCTGGAAAACATCCGCAATCGACTTTACCCTAGTCCGGACAAAGTTGTTATATTCGTCCTTATTAAAGCTCCCAACCCCCAAGAAAAAAGGCGGTACATCCAAAAGTGATGCAACCGTCCTCTTATCAATCTCAACCGATTCATTAATTGCGATATCTTTTAGAGATAGTGGCTTAACCTCAGACACCTCTAACAGCTCTGCAGGTATTATCCATGGTTCGCCCGGTTTCGATTCTTTCAAATATTTTTCTTTTATCTGTTTTCTTCCTGCTTCGCTGGCAAGCTCTGTTGTAGCTGCATCTACTTTCACGATGATGTTCGGCATATATTGACCACTCATAAAGGATTTCTTAGTTGCATTTGCCTGTTTCAAATTCGATGCAATATCCTTTAATGCAAGTCTGTAGCCTGTACCCTTCCAAGGATATTCTGGATTGGGATTGATTGCAAAGTGTAGTACTTCGCTTGGATCATATTCCTCATTGCCGTAGATTATCTTGTATCCTGTCGAAGTCTCTTCAAAGCTTGTCATAGACGGCTTCAATGGAATGAGCTCATCGATGTATCCATCTCTCATTACAGGGAGGACAACAGCATTTCCATCACCCGGCAACAACATGGAATACACAATGTTATAGACCCATGCCTTTCTCGTCATCAAAGAATATGGATTGATGTCTATCTTTCGTGATAACTCATTCTTAATCCGAACATCTCCATGAGGTCCATTCTCCATCAAGTGGATTGTCATACCGGAAACGAGATCAGCAATCTTCTGACACGCTGCCCGGATTTCCGGATTCTGTGCCAGCGTTGTGTATCCTGACGGCAATAAAAAATCAGAGAACGTAGCTCCCTGATAAACAAATACTTTATTCTGTGGTTCTGATCTGATACTCTTTTGCTTCTTTTTCTTAGCCATTTTAATCTCCTATTCTCTCTTAAGCCATTTATTTGCTACATTCCCTAGTGCCATGTCCGCTAGCATCTGACAGCACGAAAAGACTCCCGCATCAAATAAGTCAATTCGTCTTACACCGCCGTCCCCGTCTACTTTTTCGTACTGTATCATGTCATCTACTTTCTCAATCGCTCTTACATTCTGTACGCAATACTCAAAAGCATCCGAATGTAGATAATAAAACTTCTTATTCTTTACTTTTACTTCGATATGTCGGAATCCCTCGGATTTCACATAGAAATACTGCGGCTGATCCTGTATTCTAAATCCAGACTTTTTCATTTTTAAGAAAAATTCTCGTCCAAATTTCTTATCGAACCCTACAATCTTTATTTTGAATCCCATCTTTTTCATAGAGATAAACCAATTCACAATATCATCTGGAAGCACTGTCGCTGTATTACTCATTGTCAGCCATCCGTCTTCTTCCCAACCAAACAATGGGATACCATCTTCGTCAGCTTTTTTAATTGCAGCAGCCCTTGGAAAGAAAGCGTGTGTGATGCAGATGTCGACATCTTTGTATGTTCCGTAGATTGCGCCGGCTGTTAAATCGTGAAGTTTTGATAAGTCGGCACCTCCATACCATGTGATCGGCAATTTTGCCAACTCTTCCAACGACCAGTTATATTCATCGTCAGATGATCTGAATTCGTTGATATCAAAGTATGCGTTCAGAGCATTTGTAAAGATATTTAATGTCTTATTCAAATATTCTGCTCTCAACTGTGGCTCATTCATTGCCTGCGCTGCATCATCCAAAAGTTCATCTACTGTAACAGTAACTCCAATGGACGGCGTACACATCTGCAGTACTTCTGGATCGTCTAGTGTCGTGATCTCTCCTTTGCTGTTTAGCACATTCCCCTCTTTATCCTGATCTGCTTTGCAAATAAAAATAAAATAGGAGTCGTACGCCTTATCTGTAATCGTTCCATTTAAGACTTCATGTAAAGTTTTGATTCTGTTCGCAAGAAATCCATCTGGAATATCTCCGGCAGTAGAAATACCAATCAATAATTTATTTCTATATGCCTTCATGGCATTTTTCATTAAAATATATTTTTTTGCCCCGGCTCTTTTCCAAGAATGCAGCTCGTCCAGAATCAGACAGTTGCAGTTCAAGGAGTCTAACTTATCTTCTTGATTGGCGATTGCATACATTTCAGCAGTACCGTCGTCTCCAAAATCAATACTGATAGAATGTTCTTGGTTATTGTTTCGGATTCTTAGCTTATCAACATCTCCACGCAAAGTTTCAACATTATCTACCAAAAATCCAAAACTCTCCATTGTCTGTTTTACAGAGTTTGCAACAATATATGTCTTTGCTCCAGACCCTCTGTCCAGAATGCTTTTTGCTTCTGCAAGCGCAGCACTAAAAGATGTTTTTCCCTGTTTTCTTGGCAAAAAAATAAGCGCCTCATTGAAACGCCGGATATCTGTTCCTTTTCGAAAGAATCCAAATAAATTTACACAGACAAACTTCTGCCAATCAGTCAATAGCATTGGAGTGCCTTTAAAGCTGACTCCATTCTTGTCCTCGCCTTGTACGTGGTGGATAGTCCCCTCGATCAAATCAATTACGAAATCGAATTGATCACTGCGAAACTCTAAATCGTCGCGTTCCAAATCTGCCAGAAATCTCTTGCACGCAAGTACTCTGTCTATATTTGCTAAAACTTTCTTGCTTGCGATATCCTCCGCATAACGCACAGCCGTATCGAAATGCGAACTGTTAATATGGGATAAGTCCATTTACTTCCCTTGCTGTTTTTCTAATAATAATGCAAATGCAGATTTCTCTTTTTTCGGCTGTTCAATCTCTGCATTGTACGTTTTGGCATTCAGCATCAGTCTGTCGGAATATGTCCCGATATCTTTTCGGAGGTTTTCAAGACTCACGAGAATAGGGCTTTTTTTACCCCCGCTTTTCTCTGTATCTAGAATCACTTCATATCCAGACTCTTCAAACTGTTTACTTAAGATATTATACTGATAGATCATGTCTGCGTAGATCTCAATCACCTGTTTATACTGCACTTTATAGGTTCCCAGTTCTTTCATATACTTGACTGTCCTATCAATAATCGTCTGCCTTTGCGGTATGTATCTTGCCATCTATTCTCACCTCCTATCCTGCCGGAAAATTTATTTTCAGAATCCCGCGCTATTGGAAAGAGTCCTCTCTCCCGATTCTCCTGAGACATTCTTAATTTTCAAAAGGGAGGGGGGATACCTCAATCTCTTTCATCTTCAAGTTCATTGCGGCTTTCTCTTCCATCCATTTAATCATGTCCGATGCTGAATCCTTTCTTATCGTAACGATTGATATAAAAATCTCTCCAAGACAATTCGACATCACGTTCCAAGAATCGTACCCGCATGCATGGCTATTAACACATGTCTTTACTATTTCTTCCAATATTGCAGCAACTTCCTTCGTACTCTCATCTACTTTGCCTGCCCATTTGAGTTTATACATCTTAATTTTTTCCATGCTTCAAATTCCCTTCTTCTCTTTCTCTGCCAATATAATCCAACAGTCGTGATCTTATCTGTCTTTCTATCATGCATCCGGTCATGCTGCGCTGCGGACATACTGATGAGATTCCAGTCCATCAACGCAAGATCTGGATACTCTTCCAATGGATAGATATGATGTACTGTCGTTGCTTCCGCATACTTTCCATATCTCTTCGACTCTTGGCATTGATATGAATCGCGTCTTAATATATGTTCCCTTTTCTTTCTCCATCGCCTACTCTCATAAAACTTCCCCATATCACTACCTCCTGCTTCTTATATGCTTATAAAAAATAGCACCCGGCTTTCGCCAGATGCTCCACTGTTGTTATTCATTATTCATTTCTTTAATAAACTCTTTCATCATCTTTGTAAGCTGTGTCTCCATTGTAACACCTGCTTCTTGGCAGGCTTTCTGAAATTTCTCAGCTACTTTCCTATTGACCTTGCATTTCTTCCAAATCAGACCTGCTTTCTTGCCCAACTTATCTTGTGGTCTATTCTTCTTTGATAAATCAAATAATACTTTTATAATTTTATTTGTTTCTCTATCAATTCTTTTGTTTATTTCTTCAAAATGTTCTGCTTTTCCATGAGATATTAATGTTCTTAAATACGAAAAGTCATCTTGCCATTCTTGCCTTCCACCCCAAAAAACTTTATCAATATTATGATTCTTGATAGAAATATCTTTATATTCATTTTTTATTTTTTCAATTACTTTTTCCTGCTTTCCTCCACACTTTTTCTTTAATTTCTCAAACAAAAATTCATATCTTGTAATTTTATCCGGAACACTCAGAATGTCAACAATTTCTTGCTGTTCATTATTTACCTGGCTTTCTTGAAGAACAATCCCCTGTTTCTGATACTCTTTCGTTTCAATTCCTGTATCTATTGTATACAATGTAATGGAACTCTTTACCTTTGCATGACCAGGTTCCATATTACCTATTGATGGTTCTGATATTCGATAATCTAGTATATCGAATCCTTCCACCAAAAGCATGCCAATAATTTGCTTGATAATTCCCTTTGCTCCGAATATAATTTCATCATTTTTTTCGTCAAATTCCTCTTTGCTCATAGATTTATCAATCCAAAACGTTATATTACAAACTTTTGTCTCATTATCTTGACTCAGGCATACTTTTTTAAAAAACTCCTGACTAATTCCATCTATGTTTTGTTCTGACAAAATGCAATGCTCTAATCCGCACACTCTAAAGCTTATATATTGTTCCATTCTTTCCCTCCACAAATTTTAAAATTTACCCGCTCTTCCACACTATTTACAGTTTACCGTACTTTCCAATACGTTTCAACAAAATGTGACCTTTTTCGTCCTTGTGGAGTATCTTTATTTCAGAACAAACGTTCTTTTTCGTCAATATACAACATTACTAAAAGCACCCCATCACTTTGACAAGGTGCTTTCGCATGAGCTAAATTTAAAACTTGTGAGAGCGAATGATTAGATACAATCATTCTAGAATAATTATAACATATGTAAAATGTTAATTGTGTTAATCTTTCAGATATCCACTAATTATTTGTGAAATTCTTCCTCTGCTATATCCAACGATGTCTGCAACCTCCTGCTGCTTCTTTCCTTCCACAAATGCCAGCTCAAATATCTCCTTAATCTCTGGATCTCCTATCGCCTCTATGTACTCATCCACCTCATCAATATCCGCTTTTAGCAGCATCCTTTCCGCTTCCGCCTTTCTAATCTGCTTATCAATCTTCTCTTGCTCATAAGGATCAGACATTAATACTGACGTCCTGACTTCGGTGTAAGGGAAATCTTTGCTTGATCCTCGGACTTTCCCCAGCACTTCTTCTGCTTCCGTGCTACATAGATCTTGTATCTTCTCTTCCAGTCGTTTTAACCGCTCTTTATTGCCCTTATGCTTTTTTAGTATTTGCTTGTCCATCAATTTTCCCACTCAAATCAACTCCCCATTTTCTCAGACATTGTTTCACACTATACTCTTGATATGCCGGACGTTTAAATGCTTTCACGGCATTGTCCGGTGCTTTATGGCTTTCCATTTCGTCGTAGTGCTGCTCTTGGTCTATCTTCATCTGTCTTCGGTTTCTTCTATGGTCCATCTTTTCACTTCCTTTCGTCCCCGGCAGACCAGGCAAGGATGCCAAAGAACAACGTCACCAAAAGAATCATCCCTACTCCAATAAGATGCATTACTGCAAATATTACTTCTATCATTTTATTCTCTCCATTCTTTCCCATGATACTTTATAATATGCTGTTTTGGTTTTTCTTACTCCTTTACCATGTGCTCCTTAAATGTTATAATTGGCTTATCAATTCTTTTTATCTAAGGAGGCATTTCTATGTGTGATTATCAAAAATACGAGTCTTACGAAACATTTCTGTTATATCAAGAATTTCTTTCCATTCCAGACAATCCATTCTCCTTTCAAATCCCTGAAGGAATGACAATGACCAGTGATATGATACATACATTCCTACAAGCTGCCTATAATGCTAAAGGCGTGTCTATTTTGGATTCTTGATATATGGTTCTGGAAGTGGCTGCCATGCTATGCATCGTGCTTTCGTACCACTAACATCTCCGCTCCAATGTCCATCTAGTTGCCACCCAATACCAAATGTTTTAAACATGCAATTGTATTCTCCATACCGGAAATACTCATACCAAACAAGGACTTTTTCTAAATTTTCCGGGAGCTTCTCTTCTACCGGAATCCAGTCGTTATCTTTCTTTCCGTCCTCAAATCCTTTTTGATACCACTTTCTCCTGCTGCATCCTTCACAGTTTGGGATTTCATCCATGTGAGAGCGGATGATTTCACCGCAAGCTTCGTATGCGCTTATAAATGATTCCGCTGTATCATTTGCAATTTCATCTAACTTGTCACACGGTTCCTCCACCATCATTCTCTCAGCAAATTTAATTTTTTCTTTTATTTCTTCTAAAATCTTTTCTAGTATGTTCATCCCTCACGCCTCCAAATCCCCTTTTATTAGCCTGTTATATGTCCAATCAAGCAACATAAGCAAATCGGCTTTAGTTGTTCCGTTATGTGTTTCAAGTGCCAATTCCTCCTTTACGATTCGCAACTTTTCTTTGTCACTGCAATCACAAAACCTTTGTCTGTTATATTTCATTGTTACGCCTCCTAAATCCACGCCCACACAATAGCACCTAACAAGGCTATCAGATGCACACACAAAAATGCTTTACCGAGTATCTTAAAGGTTTTCTCCAGCGCGTCATCACCGTCATACAATGTCAAGTCATTTTCCAATACCTGGATCCATGCCATAATGTATAAGTATATGCCGCATACCGCTGTTCCGATCCGTATTAAAAGTTTTATATCTTCCAAGCTGTTCACTCCAATCCTCATCATTATTCCTTACGCAAACCGTAACTGATCCTGGCTATCATCAATCCGTATGTTCGGTATCCGTTCTCCAACCCTTAAATATGGACAATTTGCTTCTACTAATTTTTGCGCCATTATCGGGACCACGCTATTCCCTATTCTTGCCACTTGTTTCGCGATTGGATATTTCTTCCAGTTATAATCTCGATCAATAATATAGTCTTTCGGAAATCCCTGCATTAGTTTAAGCTCCTCCGGTTTTAGCATCCTTAGAAAAATATCCTTTAGTATATACTGCTCATCTTCAATATCTAAAATAGCATTTACAAGTCCGAATCGATCTTTTGTAGTAATTGTTGCAAGCGGCTCTGTAAGCGTTTGTCCCCCTCCGGATCCGTAGTACTTAATCAGGAATGCGGATATCAGACCGAAATGTCCTGGCGATGTCGTTATTGTGTGCAAGGGATCATCGCATCCTTGACCAATTCCACTCTTGTAGAACTTTGTAATAAAAGCTGTTACTAAACCATATCTATTCGATGTATCTATTGTTTTAATCGGTTCTGTTAACACTTGCCCTCTTGCATCTCCATCTTTTGTTTCTCCATGGTATTGGATCATAAATGTGACAGCTTCTTTATTCCTCACAATATAAGGAGTTGGATTATCTAACACATATTTTCTTATTCCGTTTGCAATCCTTTTCATAGTTGCTTCTGCTAGTGGCTTCGGTCTGTCGAATATCGATTTCCCCAGATCGGACCAGCCAATATATTCTCCGCACTTCAACCACTTTGGCTGTTTATCGCTGAAATGTGTTTGATTTGGCCACACAATGTTCTTTCCGTCTCTCCGGAAAATCGCATACCATCGCTTCCTGGTAGTCGGCGCCCCGTAGTCTGCCGCAATAAGCTCCCGACAGTCAAAAATATAACCAAGACTCTGCATTGCTGTGATAAATTTCTTATAGTCTTCCCCGCGTCGTTCCTTAATCGGATGCCCGTTTTCATCAAGAGGTCCCCATTGCTGAATCTCTTCCACATTTTCCATGATAATCACATCAGGAAGAATTGCTTTTGCGTGTTTGTATACCGCCCAAGGCAAAATTCGAAGCCCTTTTTCCCTCGGTTTCCCACCTTTCGCCTTACTGTGGCTGGTGCAATCTGGACTCGCCCACATTAAAGCAACTCGCTTTCCTTGCACATATTTCTTCAAATCCACCTTGAAGATATCTTCTGTGAGATGCAATGTTTTCGGATGGTTTGTCTTGTGCATCAAAATTGCATCCGGATCATGATTAATTGCAATATCTACATGTCTTCCTAGTGCCATCTCTATACCTACGCTTGCTCCGCCTCCACCAGCGAAACAGTCGATTATTAAATCATCCATCTTCATTACTCCCTCTCCGCTACAAACTGCCCGCATCTTGCCTTACCGCCTTTGCAAGTGCCGCCATTTAACTGCTGCCATCTGCAATCTGTACACTCCTCACAGATCTCTTTGCATTTGTTGTGGTGGTTTAAGATGTCGCATACATATTTTTCCATCTTACATCCTGTGCATTTTTCTTCTAATTCTTCCTCGTTCAGCTGATCTGGATACTTGCAGAGATTATCGCAGATATGTTCCATCATTCTGGTTGTGATTCTGTCCATCCTTGTTTCCATTTTCTAATCTTCTCCCGTCTCTTCCTTCAGTATTCTTTTCAGTTCTTCTTTTTCCTCCGGTGTCGCTCCTTTCGAGCAAGCCTCCACCAAGTCATCTATTTCCATTTTGGCCAATGCCACCATTTTATCCAACTCTTTATCAGTATTTTCCTTTCCAATCATTTTGGCCAGACTATTCCTTACTGCTTTTGTTATTATGGTGTAATCTGCTCTGACTTCCTCCACTGTTCCTTCTATTTCTATATTTCCTTCTTTGATCCAAATCATTCTCTTTCTCCTTCCATATCCTCTTATCGGCTTCTGCCCGGAAAGAGCCACACGGCTCTTCCCACCAGTCTGGCTCTTCTCATTTTCTTTTTGTCATAAACTTTCGGATGTTTTCTGCAATTTCCCTGCTCATTCTTTCCACGATACTCTCTACTCTTTCTTCCTCGCTCATCTTGGAGTTTTCTATCACTTTTTCCAATTCTTCTATTGCTTTTTCTTCTCCCATTTTCTCGCTTAGAGCTTTTCTCATTGCTCGTGCAATCAACTCGTAATCTGTTAAAATCTCATTGATTTCCCCTTTAATTTCTGTTGTTCCTCTTTCTGTTTTAATCATTTTTCTTTCTCCTCCTTGATTCAAATTTTGTACATGCTTCTGCATCGCATTCTCTTCTGTGACCGGTTTTCTCCAGATAGTCACATAAGACTGTGGATTGCAATTTTACGCTGTATTTGCACTTTGCGCAGCGTTTCTTGTGTGGTGGCATATCAAGCTTCACTGTTGATCTCCTTTATTACCTTGTTTACAAATTTATTTATAATCTTTTCTATCTCTTCCTGGGCTCTCTCTTCTTCCGCAGAGAGGGCAAAGTCCATTCTTGCCCGCATCAGGTGTATTAATACCAGCCTCTGCCAGGGCTTTCCCTTTTCTAATATCTTCTTTACCGCTTTGTCTCGTTTCATTTTAACTCCTTTCTGAGGGGCGATCTGCCCCTCCTCCGATAGGTTGATGAGTTGCTGTGATATATTAAATCCTTAGATCATAAGGCTTCGTCAATAAAATGGAATCCATCTGTCCACTTTTCCTGTTTGGGTTCCGGTGTGTTATCCACAATTCCGGTCAGATTATCCTCTTGAAACTTTGCTCTAAACTCCTCTCGGGTGTGATCACACTCATAAGCCTGCTGCGCAAGTTTCCTTAAGATCAGATCATTTTCTTTATTGTTGTGTACTGCCTCCGGTCCGGAGGTGTGATGTCGCACTCAAAGGTATACTTTCAATCCGGTTTCTTCGCTGTTTTGCCGGTCCGCTCCTGGAAAGACATGGTGTTCTTGCACGCAAGCATGTTTTCTGTAATTTCCAGATAGGCAGCATAAATAGCATGTTCCGTCTTTTTTGTGCATGATAGATTTTGTCTTCTTTTTGGTCTTTTTTCTTTTTCCCGGCTTCGGGAACATCATTTCCGACACTTTCCAACCTCCTTTAGGTGCTCGATCAGGGCGGTGGTGTTGGTTTTTCCATCCGCGAAATGCTTTGTATCCGGTTCTAAAAGATACTTTTCTTTCCCTTCGCTTTCTCCTTTCCAACTGGTGTAAGGATACTCTTTTACGATTATCGCAGATCCATCCGGAAGGTCGTATCGGTAAAATGTTTCTTCGGTGTAGGTGTTTCTGCACCATACTGGCCACTTGTGGTAATCGTTCAAAAACGCTTCCCTCTCTTCTTTGTTCTTCAAAACCGGAAATGCTTCTTTGTATTCTGCTTCGATTATCTCCTCCCGAGGTTCTTCCTGCTGCTCTTCTGTGATTGTTTGCGTCTCCCGGAAAGATTCTTCGGTCACTCCCTCTACTACTTCCGGATAATCGTGTATTTCCATTTGTCCCGGAATCTCTTCTTGCATTGTATTTTCAATGCTTTCCTCTTTCCGCAGCTCTCTGATTTCCCTTACTGTCATGTCTTCCTTGACCTGCTGCCGGGTGTCCTCCTCCAGGTAAAGCATTTCCTGCAACTGACTCTTACTAAACCGCCGATACTCCTCTTTTAGGTATGGGCTTTCCCCGTTTTGGCTAAATGCTTGATTTATGCTCATCCATCGGCTGGCGGTGCTGCGGTGCAGTCCATATTCTTGATCCGCAAACTCCCAGATGTCCTTGTATCCGTCTGCTTTATATTCCTCCGTCCTTTGGATTTTGCGGAGATAATACCCAACCTCCACAAAAGACTCCTTGATTTTGGTGATTCCGTCTCGGATTCCGGCTTTTGTTTCCTCGTAGGTCATGTTTGCGTACCAATTGCTTAACTGGCCAGTCTGTGCCTGCTGCCTGCTCTTGCTGTTTAATGTGTCCAGTACATTAAATCCCATTATCTCTCCCTCCTTAGATACTCCTCTACAAACTTTTTATAATCCTGGGTGGCTCCGCACCGGGAAGAGTACTGCGTTACCGGCACCTGGCAGAGCGTTGCATCCTTTGCCTGCCGGGAATGCCGTATTTTTATGTCAAATATTCGTTTTCCATATTCTTTCCGCAGCCATTCTTCGGCTTGTAGTGCAGCTTCGGTCTTTTCAAAGTCTGTGATCAGGATTCCGGTGAGGTTGGCTTTCCGATTAATTTCTGTGATGTTCTGGATCTGATTCATCATCTCGACCATTCCATCCAGTGAGTAATTGTCCAAATTGATCGGGATTATTATCTCGTCTGATGCGATCAGTGCATTGATCACGTTCATTCCGATGTCGGGTGGGTTGTCTATTATGCAGCGCTCATATCCCACCAACTCGGACAGTGCCTTTTGATACCGGTCATGCTGTGCTACGTTTCCAAGCAACACTTCTTTTTCCGCTTTCTCCATGTAGATGTTGCATGGGATAATGTCTATGCATGGATTGTCGGTATGCAGGATGTTTCCCTTCGCTTTTCCAGTTAAAAGCATGACGGGGCTTCCAATCATGCGCTCTGGAGTGTATCTTTTAAATGCCTGATAGAGATTCCCCTGCTTGTCGTTGTCAATTGCCAGTACCCTCTCTTTTCTGGATAGGAGTTCAATCATGGCCACACTGGTGGTTGTTTTGCCAGTACCGCCTTTTAAATTTACGATGCTTGTTATTTTCATCTGTTCTCCTCCACCTTTCTGATGATTTCATCTGCTACTTCGTCTAATCCGGCATTGCGGAGGATTTCTGCGACTGCCTCGACAGAGATGTATTGCCCTCTTGCTTTGGTGTTCTCCTCGTCAATCTGACTTAAGATTTCAAAATTGAGGTCTACATCACATGTTTCCTTTAGTTCTGCTGCATAGTCGCTTACTTTTACGTAATTTCCACCAAAGCGATCCAGTTCCAGGCAGTCGGCGCAGACTCTATTTAATTCTTTTTCAAAGTCTCCGATTCTCTTTTTTCTCCATCCGTGCTTTTCGTATAGTGTCCAGAGAGTGACTGTTTTGATTGTGGATACAATCCTCATTGCAAGCATGTTATAAAGTTCTCTCATGCCGTCATAACTTTTCATCGCAAGAGGGAGTTCCAAGATTCCCCTTGCTTTCATGTCACTTTCCAATGCTTCAATTCCTTTTTCTTTTGCTACTCTAAGCGCGTAAGCCATACCTTCTCGTCTTAGTCTTTCTTCTTTCTTCATCGCGTTTTCTCCTCTTTTCCTCTTGTTTTCGGTCGTAATCTGTTTCGTACAGATATTCCTTACCGTTATAGTAAAAGTAGTAAGTAGTACCCCTTACCTGCTCTTCCCCTATGTATCTGCCTCTGTCAACTCCGTCATACATGGATCTGGCTTCTTTTTTGGCAATTTCTAGTTCGCTTTGCATTTTTCCATCTCCTCTCGAAGCAAATTTGTATGTTCCCAGTCATTCCCAACAAACTTTATGATGTGCTGCCGTCTATATGCGCTGATTTTCTCCCACTCTTTTCTGTGAGCAACATCCCTTCCGGTACTCGCTTTAAAATCTTTCTTTTCCCATGTATCCAGCTGTGTCTCAAACATTCCTTTTACATATCTGTTGTCTGTATAAATCAACACTTCGCAGTTCTGATCTAATCTTCTTAAGGCTTCAACGGTGGCCTCTATGACTGCTGCGTTGTAAGTGCTCCATGCTTTCTTCGAAGCAAATCTTGTTTCTGCTTTTCCGCTCTTGCGGATGTACTCCAGGAGGAAGCAGTATCTTCTTTCCAATCGTTGCGGCGCTTTTTTATCCGCCTCGATGTATATGTTTACCTTGTACACTTGTATCCCCCCCTATCTTGATTAATGTGTAGTATCTATATGGGTATCCGGTTACTGGATTGATTCCCTCCACAACGGAGGTCTTGTCCACATAATAGCCTTTTGGAGGCTTAATCTCCTTTTTCCATGTCCTGCGTTTTAAAATCTTGGTTTCCGGATCGTGCTCTATCATATTGCGAGATCTGGAATATGGCTCGCCCTGAGACAAATCTGATACCTTGGCAATGTACTCTGCCAAATCTTGGAAGCCTCCCTCTTCGTAAAGCAGCTGCATGTGGACTCGTCCTTTTTTCCATTGCTTGCTAATTAGTAGGTCTCCTCCATCTATCCGGTTTATAATCGCATGCGCATGTATGGCCCCTCTTGCTCCCTGCTCCATCTTTAGGATCCACTTTAACTGCTTGTCCTGCTTTTTGTAGTGATACTTTAATCTGTTTAAGAGATTTGACATGTCCTTTTTGGCAGCCTCCATGTTCTTTGGTCTGTCAGTCGCTCTGTATGTAAATGTTAGCCAGTAGTCTCCCTCTGAAAAGTTCCACTTAATCAGTCTTCTTACTTTTCTTACCTTGATCCATTGATTCTGCTTCTTAATCTGCTCCGGAGTGGCTTTCTTTTTCTTTTCCCGCTTCTGTCCCGGTGCTCCATATCTCCCGGTGTGCTTTTCCTCCACCTCCATAGAGTCTTTAAAGCTCCATATATCCCGCTTGTACATTTTTCTGTCCTCCCTTAGCCGTAAGTTTAATATCCTAATCAAGTTTAAAAAGAGGTCATTTTCCTCTTATTTCCTTGACATCCTGCCATACAAACTTTATACTAAAGGTAGGTGTTTAAAGCTGTATAGCTTACCCCTACGGTTCTCCCAAATCGTAGGGGTTTTCTTTTTCCAGATTTTCCAACAATCTTTCTGCCTCTGTCTTTACAAAGCGTAGCATTTGTATTGTTTCTTTCCTGGTCTCTTCCAGGTGCTCTTTTGGAGTTTTATATTTGATCAGATTCATATATAGACTTTCCAGTAGCTTTCTGTTTTGTGTTTCGGTGGTATCTAAATACTTGGATAACATTTTCAGGTTTCCTCTGCTTAACGCTTCGCCAAATGCGTATCTGATTGCTCGCTCTACCGCTCCGCATGTCACTTTGTATTTCCTAGCCACTTTTTCGTAGAGGATCATCGTTTTTACCGTTTTCCATTCCCAGCCTTCCTCAAATAGTTCCATGATGTATACAATGTACTGTGCGCCTTTTAATCGCATATCGATTCCTATTGCAGGCAAAATCTTCTCAGCTTTTTCCCTTATCATTTGACTTTCCTTCTTTTTCCCTTTATAATTAAATTGGATTATTACTAGAGCGCATTACCGGTTCCCCAACCGTGCGCTCTTTTTTACTGGGTGGTTAATATCAATAAACTTCAATTCTTCCAGTCCTTTCTTTTCTTTCTCCGGAAACGGAATGATATCCCCCATCGGTTCGCTTTTCTTTTCGTATTGCTCGATTTTTCCGTGCTTCTGAAAAATTCCCCAAATGCTCATGCTTGTCCACCTCCTTTCTACCGCCTAAGCGGTTTTCTCTTCTGTAATCTTTTCAAGTGTGTAGTCAATTTCTACATGTTCCTGCTCCTCTATTAAGGAGATCAATACCGCTATGATTTTTTCCATATCCGGCTTCATTTCTCATCACCTCTCTTAAAGATATGCTCCGCTGTTTGTCCTTGTTTCGCGTTCTTATGTATCTTTATTGCCATTTATCTGTGTATCTCCTATACTGTAATTACCGAGTACCAGTCGGAATAATTACGAAAGGAGAATTATCGTGTCGAAACAAATAAGTAAAAATAAAATTGAATTTATAGCACAAGCAGCAGCCGACCGCGGAGTTGTTGAATTTGAAAAAGAATTCAGCAAAAATCTTGCAAAGTATTTTGATTATTCTAAAGGTTACGCTGAAAGTCTCGCTATCAAAGACTCCTTGCATCTCATGTTAAAATCATCAATATCTACTGCTTTATATGGAATAATTGAAGAATTAGACGTTTCAAAATAATTTTCCTATTCTTCTTCCATCATCCAATCGCTTTTGCATAAGTCTTAATTTTTCTTTGTATTCCGAAATGTTCTCCAAGCTGTTATTAATGGCTTGGAGTTCAATTCTTATAAGCATTAACTCTTCATAAATCTTTCTAAGCATGTATTATTCCTCCTCATGTTCTATCCTCTGCATTACGCCACCCCATATTTGATGGCCAACTCTTTCACGATAGCTGTATACCCTTCGACCAGCTTCTTATCATCCGCAATCACATCAAGATAATTCAATTTATCTCTTTTGGATTTACAAACTCCCTCATCGGCCATTCTTCTACGCTTATTAGTAAGTCTCTGTTTTACATTCACTCCCATGCGCTTTTCCAACAGCTGATAAGACTCTGCCCTTACATCTTGGTAAGACTTGCTGTCTCCGCACTCCATACCGATTTTCCTTAAAATTCTTCCGGTATCATCTCTCCATGATGTCGTGTCGATTGCCACAACTTCCCGAATGCTTTCAATCCGTTCTTCCACATGCTCAATCTTCTCCGCCTGACGCTTCTGTTCAATTTCTAGGTTAATCATGACTTGTAACTGCGGTGAAAGTTCTTGTGTGGCAAGGGATGCTACTTTGTATTTCTTCTCTACACGGATAAAATATCTGCGTACTTCCTTGCCCTTTTCATTTCTCTCAAGCATTGCCATTTCTTTTGCGATGTCTAGTTTGATGATATGGTCTTTTTTAGTCTGACCGGAAGGTGCGCAAATTTGAGCGGCTTCAAAATCTTCATTTTCTACGGCATCAATATCGTTTAATCTACGCGTAGACCAGTCTTTGTAAGGTGTTCTTACACCTAAAACTTCATGCAGTTCTGATCCGTATACTACTTTTTCTCCCGTGCTTGTCTCGTATACTGGGACAAGTTCATTTTCGATTACTGTTAAATTGTTCATTTAATCTCCCTTCCAATTTCTATTAGTGTCTTTTTTAGACACTTTTTAATCAAAAAAAATTTTTTCAATATCTTCCCCACACAGAGAATACTTCTGCTTAATTTTAGAAATTTCCCCTTGAGTAAATTCCGCACCGTTTGTTTCATTGATTTTTGCGGAAAATGTACTTCGTGCAATCCCTAAATAAGAAGCAAGAGAAGTTCCCGTGTCGCCATTTAGTTTCATGACCGACTCTAGCATGTTCTTATTCATCCTGCGAAACCTCCTTTAATTTATTTGTGTCTTTTTAAGACACTTACAGAATATCACTAGGTGTCTTTATTGTCAATAACTTTTTTATATTTTTAAGACACTTTTACGCAAAAAGCTTGCAATTTCACATTTAATGTAGTAAAATTAAGACACATCGAAAGGAGAACAAAAACATGGCAATGTCAGATAGAATAAAGAGCAAAAGAAAAGAAGTTGGGCTCACCCAAGAAGAGCTTGCGCAAAAACTGGGGCTTCAAAAATCTGCAATAGCAAAATATGAAAATGGAAGAGTTAAAAATATAAAGCGTTCTACCATTGCGAAAATGTCAGAAATTTTTGATTGCTCGCCAACCTATCTTATGGATTTAGAGCCATCTACCGATAAATCCATCGAAAATGTATTTGAAAATGATAATCTCGAAAACATAATCGATAACATTGGAGCATTATCTCCGAAAGAAAAGAATCATTTTAAAAAATATTTGCAGTTGATTGAGATAAATAGAAGAAAAGCTGATAATTACATCGAACAACTACTATCCATACAACAAATGGATGATGATTTATCTGTGATGGCAGCTCACGAGCGTACTGATATTAAAGTAACCGATGAAATGAGAAAACATGATAAAGACATCATGATGGATGACTCTGAATGGGAGTAACACAATGACGATTTACGAAGAACTTTTGGAAGAGGCAAGTAATAACGGACTTGTTGTCCGTGAAAAATCTCTATCCAGTAGCGATGGCTTGATATATAAAAATAGAATTGCAATATCCGATAGATTAGAAACATCAGCAGAAAAGGCTTGTGTTTTGGCAGAAGAAATTGGACATTACCATACTGCTGTCGGTGATATAGTTAATCTGCAAAATATTGAAAATTTAAAGCAGGAGCAAAAAGGACGATTACATGGGTACAACCGGATGATCGGATTGCGTGGCATCATAGATGCTTTTAATGCCGGATGCCAAAGCAGGCATGAAATAGCAGAATTTCTCGAAGTGACAGAGGAATTCTTGCAGGAGGCTATTGATTGCTACCGAGACAAATATGGTATATGTACTACTATTGACAACTATGTTATCTACTTCATCCCGAACTTGGCTGTTGGGGAACATATCGATATATAACTCTTAAGAGATTATATATAAATGTGGCGTTACGAAAGAAACATTTGCAGGGGAAAGAGAGGAAAAGATATGGGGCTACGATTTAGAAAAAGTATAAAAATTGCTCCAGGGCTAAAAATTAACTTAAACAAAAACAGTGTAAGTGCTACTATTGGAACGAAGGGTGCTCACTACACAGTGAACTCAAAAGGGAAAAAGACTGTATCTGCTGGAATACCAGGAACTGGAATTTCCTATGTAAAAACAGTAGGAGGCACTAAACAAGCTCCTCCCGCCTACAACACTCCGAAACATTATAGCGGATCATCAAGTAACAATATGCCGCCTAATAATCATGACGATACTGTTTGGTATAAACGAACAGGATGGATTGTTTTTTGGCTTGTATTTTTCTTCCCAGTGGGACTTTTCTTGATGTGGAAGTACTCAAACTGGAAGAAATCAGTAAAAGGTATAGTAACTGCCTTTTTACTTATTTTTGGAATTGGTAGTGCTGCCTTTTCTCCAGATCTTGAAAGCATTTCGTTAGAACTGGATGATTCAAAAACTTATTATGTGAATCAATCGATACCAATTCAAACATCTGTCTCGCCAGATAGTTATACGATTCCTGAATCAGCCTATAAATCTTCTGGTGGAGAAATAGATTTTTCTGATGATGGGATAGTATTCACTGCCTCCAAGGCGGGAACCTATAAAATTTGGGCTGACCATCAAGGAGTTAAAAGTAAAAAACTAGTGGTGGATGTCAAAAAGAAAAAACTTGCCGCTAAGAAAGATTTAAAGAAAAAGAGACCGACTTTTATACCAACTGCCGTTCCTGTAAATGCGGATCTGCTAACAACACCACTCTTCACAGCAAACGAAAATCACTCTGACCGTGTTGAGCAAATTAGCATTACGGCAAAAGAAAATGCATCATCTCTGACTGATGAACAGGCTAATCAAATCGTAAATGAAATAAAATCCTTAAATCATCAGTATTTTACCGATAGCGCATTAATGGAACAGCTTATGTGGCACGGATATTTATTGTATTATCACTGCAATGACGGCGATGTAAGAAAAGACATAGGCGAAAACTTAACCCAATGCATACCAAACGTGTATTGTAATAGCGACACAATAGATAGCGATCACGCAACAGTAAATTTCGCACAAATTGACGAAAACATTCAAAGATTTGAACAACAACAAGCTCAACTTGAAGCTCAAAGACAAGCTGAACAACAAGCTCAACTTGAAGCACAGAGGCAAGCAGAACTTCAAGCTCAACAAGAAGCTGAAGCTGCTAGAATCGCCGCCGAACAAGAGGCAGCTCTACAGGCACAACAACAAGCTCAAGCACAAATGGTATGGATCTCTGCTACTGGAAGCAAATATCATAGCTATAACAGTTGTGGACAGATGAATCCTGCCACTTCTTATCAAATGTCGTTAAGTGATGCTCAAGCACAAGGCTATGAGCCTTGCAAGCGATGCCATTAGATAAATAGCATAAAGAAAAACCGCCCCTGCGCCAACAGGAACGGCTTGATATACACCAGAAGATGTACAGTTATCTTAACAAATATATTGTATCATCTTCGAAACAGCCTTGCAATCGGAACATGTATTCGATGGCTGTTATTTTTATACTTATTTTTAATATAATTAACGAAGGAGTGATATAAAATGCCTGAAAAAATTTTGAGATGTGCTATCTATATCCGTGTATCTACCTTCGAGCAGAGTGTACATGGAAAATCCCTACAAGCGCAAAAAGAATATTTAGAGCACTATGCCAAAGAACATAACATGTCTGTCGTTGGAGTGTATGCAGACGAGGGAAAAACCGCACGAAAGGAACTTAAGAAACGAAAAGCTATCCATGCTCTGATAGAGGATGTAAAGCAAGAGAAAATTGATGTGATTCTCTTCTGGAGACTCGACCGTTGGTTTCGTAGTTTAGCAGACTTCTATAAAGTGCAGGACGTTCTTGACGAATATGGTGTGCGGTGGATCTCTGCATCTGAACCCGGAATCAACATGGAGACGCGTGATGGCAGGCTGCAATTAAATGTCGTGCTATCGTTTGGACAAAATGAAGTTGACACAACCTCCGAACGTATTAAATTTGTAAACGAAGCGTCTATCAAGAATGGACGTCTGATTTTCGGCGAAGCAAATATGCCATTCGGCTACAAATCTGGTGTAGTTGATGGAAAAAAATGCATGATTAAAGATCCCGAAACGGAACGCATGGTAATAGACTTCTTTCGGCATTATAAAAAACATCAGGGAAAACAAGATGCGCTGAAATACATGCAGCGCACTTATGGAATCTATTTTTCTTATGGTATGCTTAAAACTATGCTTTCTAGCGAATTTTATAAGGGTACATATCGAGGATATCCCTACTGTCCTGCGTATCTTACAGAAAAAGAATGGAATGAAATCCAAGAAATCTCCGTCCGTAATGTAAAGCGGGCACCATCAGGTCGAGTATATCTATTTACAAGTCTAATGCGCTGCCCTTCGTGCGGTCAGAAATTGGTCGGAACCGGATGCTCATCAATTTCAAACCGCAAAACCGGTAAAAAGCGTACCTACTGCTATTACCGCTGCAACAAAGCTTTAGCCGACCATCTTTGTCCGAACAGACACCGCGTAAGTCAGAACCTTATCGAACAATATTTGCTCGAGAACTTATCTAGTGAATATGAAAAATATAAAATAAGAAGCAATAAAATTAATGAGGAGAAAAAGAAAGTTCGCAAAGCAAAAAATCCTGCACAGCTGAGTAAGGAGATGGAAAGACTTAATTTGCTATTCCAAAAGGGAAGAATATCTTTCGATTATTACGATGAAGAATACCAGCGATTAGAAGAGGAACTCGCTTTCGCTGCCTCTGATCCTTCACTTGAAGAACCGAAACGCAATTATTCTGAGCTAGAAAAGCTTCTGCGGACAGACTTTAAAGAAATGTATGATTCTTTATCACTTGAGAATCGTAGGGCATTTTGGCGGTCCATAATAAAACAGATACACCTTAATGATGATTGCACAATAAAAGAGGTAGATTTTTTGTAAATTATTTTGTACTAATTATATTGCCCCATTTGGGGTTACATACTTAGTACAAAATAAATTTGAACTAAGATGATACAATATATGCTTTTTTTCATCCTCCCCTCATTATGAAGGGAGGATGTTTTTATTTAGCTGCAACGCATTTTCCACTAAAACTGTGGATAATCAGCGATCTTCCATCCGTTTCTTCTCGGATATAGAACTTCTGTTTCATGTTGTGCAGATCAGTATACAGTTTCAAATTATTCTTTCCTCCACTGCCGTTATTTTCCACAGACAAATACAGTCCCGGAGTCGCAACACTCTCTAGCATTGTGTAATCTGCGTTTTTGTACCGCTTCTTAACCAATTTCCATAACTGGTAATCTCCGCAGTCAAATTCCCGGAAATCTACATTTGCATTAGCTTGTCCAGCTGCCGCCGTAAGCATAAAACCGTGTTCCTTATCAACGACCTTACAGATGTCATCTTTAACAGCTTTGATAGACAATCTCGTGCAATCTGCGCCGTTATTTGCTTGTAGAGATGCATTTACTTTATCCGGCTTTTCTACTGGCTTATCTGTTTTAATTTCAAATGCCGCTAAGATTCCTCGCGCAATATCATCCATCTGATTATTAAAAATCGCAAGATCGCTCTCATTCGTAATAAATCCAACCTCTACGAGACGATAGCTATATCCTCTTACAGCTGCTCTGTCCGGATTAGCGAGATTATCTCTGCCAACGATTAAGTTGGATCGTCCCGGTAAAATACCGCCGATAAAACTTGCAAGGGCATTGTCGTACTGATCCGGATCAAATCCTGCCTTAATAATGACATGACCGCCTTTGGCTTCTTCCGCTGCACTGTCCATGTGTAACTCTGTGATTTGCCAGTCTACCGGGATATCAAGGCTACTGATACCGTTGTCTGCATAATAATCTCTGTTAAAATCCCCGAGCGTAACCTGATTGCCGCCAAGTGCTTTAATTCTCGATGCCAATGCTCTTACTCTCTCTGCCTCCGAAAATCCATTTGCGCATGCTCCCGGATCTCCTGCTCCATGCCCTGCAATAATAAATAAATGTGCCATACTTAAACTCCTTTCCTACTTTCAAATACAATAAAAGAGAG
>OGMZ01000247.1_pt1 | contig 35880 bp, 42 predicted proteins | sample 1573361 | NCBI WGS metagenome assembly OGMZ01 (sample SAMEA2581995, study PRJEB24529) | metagenome | biome: Human gut stool | place: China | collected 2011
TTAAATGTCTGGTAGTGAGACTAGGATTTAAGCCTGCCCGTGGGGAGGCTTAGTTTGCATGTGTAAAGATTAATCAAACTCCTCTATCATAATGCTACATGGACTAAAATTTTCATCTCTTTTCCATTCACACTTACCTTTCTTAGATACTAGAACCCTAAATTCATCACTATATACTTCATCTTCATCATCCAAATAATACAGCAAGCCATAACTACCCGTGGCAATCTTAGTAATGTTCTCATACATACTAATCATCTCTTCTGTTCTTTCTGTCTTATGGTTTTCCATCACACTAAACTGAACAAAACGCGAATAATTTTTTTCTATTACTTTTAATTCATTGTATTTTAACTTCTTGATTAAATTATCAATGTCATCAAATACTTTTTTTTCATCTATTTCTGGATGTAAATCTTCATCCAAATATGTAGCTCTTATCTCTAACCACGCATAAATCGTTACCATAGTAATCCTCTTTCTTTTCTAATTTAAAATTCCCAAAGGTTCAGTATCTATTATTACCTCAACCCCATATCTCTCGCTATGCTCGTATAATTTATCAAGTACTTCCTGACTCGGAATTCCCTCAAATTGATAATAAACTTTTCTTTCGTATTTTTTTGCTGCTTCAAAAGTCGCTTTCATCTGTGTTCTAACCGTTTTATTAACACATTTTAATGGTGGTTTAGCTTGTGCAATATATTGATCTGAAATCACATCAAATTCACGCTGAATTGGATCATCCGCAAAAGCAGATCTCGATTGACCTCCAATTCTTTTAGCTAATTCATCAGCTGCTGCATCTTTAGTATTACATTGAATTATTTCCCTTGACTTCCCATAGCTGGTCTTAATACCACTTCCCCCTCCCGGCAAAGCCTGCTGTGCCAAGCCCTGCACTGCTGCCGGATATTCGGTATACTGCCCCGGAAGGTATGACTGCTTCAAGGCTGGCGCTGTCCCGTTTGGCATCACTGCCACTCCCGTTCCTCCCGGCACGGTTAAGCCAGTCTCATTCGGTAACGGCGTGATCTTTGGTCTCTGGTAAGTATATGGATTCATCAGTCCATAGAATGCGAACTGCGTACTTGCCATCTCGGTAAGCTCCCGGGCACTGTCATGCATCCAGTTTCCTGTCGGCGCTCCCATTTCCTTGCCTGATGTACAGAACATTAGTACTTCCTCTATCTGAAACAGGAGATTCTGGCTTGTGACTATTCCTGCCACAAGCTGGAATGCACCTGCGAGCTGTGGCAGGGTCACAACCGTTCCTCCCACCGGGATCAGCCCTAGGCCTCCGCTCACGGTCAACGTCATCACCTCTGCCCCATACATCCCCGCCTTCTCTTTCGCCATGCTTTCCATTTTATACTGTCCGATTTTCTGCACCGCGTCAAGGGAAATCTCCGGTGCACGGAAAGTGATTTGCCCACTGCCCGTAACCTGAAGCTTACCCTTTCCCGCACTGAAATGTATGCCGTCTTCTCCCATCCGGCACTCCTGCACGGTTTCTTCCTTCCCTCCGGCAACACCAAGCACATCCGCATACAGTTGCATCTTTTTCCCGTGCTCCGTCACAAGTCCCCGGCTCTGCGCATCTGCAAAGACCGGACACCTGCTGTTATGTATCTCACTGACTGCATATGCACTTTCCTCCTCTGCCTCAGGAAAGTAGAGGTATGCCTCCGTCCCTTCCTGCGGCATACAATACATGACGTTTCCTGTGGGCGGAATCCGCAGATAAGGGTGACAGCGCTTTCCCGTCTGCCCCGTCCATGTCCAACTTCAGATACACTAACTCCCCCTCCCGCTGTTCCACGGAGGGAAACTCCTGCCATTACGAACTGTTGTAATATGAGTGTTTTAGTCACATTAAGAAAATACTATAAAATTGTTATTGGTCATTGTGCCAGTTTTTCTTCTATAACATTTACCATCTCTTTAAACTACTTTCTTCTCCATCATATGACTCTACAAGAAGATGGGTTTAGAATCCCAAAGTATTTCCACACTCAAGCCGGAAACGTTGGATAATTTATTTTAGAACTTATCAAATAACTTTTTTTAATAATCCTATCCAATCTAGATTTTACATTTTTATCAGATGTCTGAACTGTTGCCAATTTCCAGATAAACTGCAACAATTCTTTAGCCATTTCATACTCACCTAAATCATATGCCCAAAAAATCATGCCACTTCTCTCTGACAAGTCCTTTCTCCCAAGTATGGCTTCACAAATATATGCATTTACTTTTGGATTTATATAATTTACCTTATACAGTGCCTCCTTCAAAATTAATAAATTTTCTCTACTATGTCTATTTTCTGAAAGATTGTACATTCTATTAAACAATTCGCTTGATCCGCTTTCTTTCAGTTGCTCCCACAAGTAAAAAAACAATTCTTGTTTCCATGCTTCTGCCATTTCCTCTGGAATATTTAATAATTTATAACTCTCATATGCTTCTTTTTCCTCCCTTGCCATTGCAAATAATGATCCATCATACCTAAAAAATGCTTTTTTTACCTCTTCAAACGTCATATTTACCTACTTTCTTACAGCTTTCCATAAGCCATCACTTGTTAACTCAAATGTATACCCTTTACTAAGTATATAATCTATTTCTCTCTGATAAAACCTTCTTGCACCATCATCAAAATAATATCCCTGATATGGATCATTAGATAGCAGTATATTTTTATTAGCGGCAATCTGCTCATCTATAAATTGCTGATTTACTTTCCATATCTCATCATAATTGCCACCTGATTCTTTTTCTAACGAAGTCCATACATCATCACTCATTTTGAAATATGTGTACCCCTCAGTTTCAGCAATAATATCATATTTTCCAGTACTTCCTAATACTACCGTATCACTGTCAATATTGTTTCTTGCTTTTCCTAAATAATATTCTATTTTTTCAGAGTTTAAACCAACCTCCATGCCACTTGTATTACTTCCTCCCGGCAAAGCCTGCTGTGCCCATCCCTGCACTGCTGCCGGATATTCAGAATACTGCCCCGGAAGGTATGGCGGATTCAAGGCTGGCACTGTCCCGTTTGGCACCACTGCCACCCTCGTTCCACCCGGCACGGTTAAGGCGGTCTCATTCGGTAACGGCGTGATCTTTGGTCTCTGGTAAGTGTACGGATTCGTATGTACCTAATGTAATTGTCTGTATCAAGTTACTCTCACAATCTCCCAGCACAACATACTTTAAGCCTCGCATCTTCATCTGATCATTTCCCGGAAAGTTTCCCTCCAAACCTCCGTGCAGAAAGTCTGCATTCCTAGCAATAGCTGACTGCCACGCATCCACAAAATTTTTCTTATACTGCTCTCTGGCAACTTTACAGGTCTCCACCCAGCACCAGTTTGTTCTGTTCTGAATATACTTCATTGATTTCAGACATCGTTCCCAGAAAATCCCATACACCTATCTTCTCTCCAATGAGTAGAATGCGCCCTCCATCAGCAGCAGTACCTGTCCATCCGCAGATACAATCACTGTCGCTGGATTATATCTGTCGCTTTCTCCGTCTTTAAATTTGGCAAACAATTTTATATAGACAACTGGGTATTCCACAAAAAAACTTTCCGACAGTGTCGTTGTATCACTGTAAATGGGATACTCGTCATTTATTCTTTCTGTACTTAAAATGATAGAAAACGGGCTTTCATAGCCATTGACACGGATTGTGTATCCATCTTCATATTCTTCCACCGGTTGTACTTCAACGCTGATATCCGGTACAGGACTCTCCTCTGCTGCTCGGACCGCCTTGTGATATTCCCCGAAAAACGTTTCCCGTGCTTCCTCGTCCGCATAAGTATCCGGCTCAAACTTGCGCAGATTATACGGGAGAACATAACCCATATATGTATCCGTCGTCCATGTTCCTTTTAGCGGAGCTATCATGGCATCTGTCTCTTCCAAACTCCACCGGTTGTTAATTCTTTCCGTATCCATCAGCCTGTCTCTGCTAACCGAAATTTCTTTTCCATCCAAAACCCGGAATGTGATATTCTCATTTTCGGAGACATTTTTACCATCTTTCTCTGTACCTGAAATCCCTCCCCCATATCCGTTTTCTCCAGACTGCGGCATTATGAAACTGCAGCCTCCAATAATCAAAAAAATAAGCACACAAATACCTAAGGCGATATGTTTTTTCATGTCTATTCCCTACCTTTGCACCTTAATTAACTCAAAAATATGATCCATACAGTCCTGCCGAATCTTTTTCAGACATCCGCTTTGCCCAAAAATAATTATTATCTTTTACCAGCACCACAGTCATTTCATCCTTTAAAATCATTTTATCCCAAAAACAATCCTCTGAAAATTCATAGAAAACTACAAAAAATTCATTTTCCAGACCCATTGCCTCTACAAGCTTCTCTATTGATTTTTCCCCTATATCCACAAGATAAAAATCGCAGATCTCATTATCCTCCATTGTGGAAAAGTTCATTCCGATATATTCTTCTGCGTCGTGTTGCTCTGATTTTAGAACTTCCGTAACCACCCATTCCCCGCTCCAAAGCCCATAGTCTGCTCTAAAGAAATCTTTTCCTTCTACGATATCATCATAATCCACCACCTTCTCCATGCGGTATACTCTTCTCCCCCAAAAGGCTAACATCTCTTTTTCATCTGTCAATATACATGGAGAAAAGGCACTGCGTGATCTGGCATACTCCTCACCAGGCTTTACCTCACCAAACGACAGGTAATACCCCGCCGGCGTCGGCAGCATATTTCCTATATTATATTCAAACCACCGAACAATTGGAGAGGCTTCATACCCACCCAACTCTACGGTATATGACCACGTTTTGCTTTTATAGGAACAGCTTTCCGGCAACATTTCATACACAGCGCCTACCAGTTCATCCGTCTCATCCCAAGTATCTCCTTCTCTGATACCTGTAATCTGCCAGACTCCCCATATATACTGCTGTCTTTTCCCCTTGTTTTCCCAACCATCCATGTTTTCCGCGTCCTGTTCCTGATGCACCTTCTCCTCATTCGCTGCTTCCGTTCTCATCAAATCACCATCATTCAGATAATCCTCCATATAGGCATCCAGATACACCCCATACTGATCCCTCTTGGATGTCCGCCTTGCCCACAGGTAGTTTCCATCCTTTACCAGTACTGCTGTCATCTCATCTTTTACAATCATTTTATCCCAGTAAAAATCATCTGAAAATTCATAAAAACCTACAAATGTTTCTTTCTCCAGCCCCATTGCCTTTACCAGTTGTTTTATGGACGGCTCCCTTGTGGAAACAATATAAAAGTTACAAAACTTTTCCTCCAGTATCTCTTGAAACCATGTGGAAAAATCTGCTCCTATATACTGCTCTGCATCATCACCATCCTCTTTCAGAATCTCTGTGACCTCCCACTCTCCATTCCAAATACCGCTAATTGGTATCAGAAAGTCTTTTCCTTCTGGCATATCATTATAGTCGGTTGTTTTTTCCAGACGACACCAGTTTCCATCTTCCCGTCCTATGATTTCATTTTCCCCAATTAAAATCAATACCGTAAATGCACTCTTTATCCCACCATACTTTCTTCCCATCTCCACCTCACTGAACTCCAGACAATAGTTCGTGTCCTGCGGCAGCATTCCGGCTATATCATACTCTCGTGCTGAAATCAACGATGCAGAGTACCCTTCTAATTTTAGTGAGTACGATTCCGTGCTGCTTTTGTAGGAACAGCTCTCCGGTAACAGCTCATACACAGCACCCACCCGTTCATCCGTCTCATCCCAGGTATCCCCCTTTCTGACACCGGTGACTGTCCATTCTCCATAAATATACTGTTTCTTTTCTCCCTGATACTCCCAGCCCTCCGTTCCTATCAGATCAAAATTCTCCGTTGTATCGACTTTTTCTGTTTCTTCTGTTGTACGAGACCCGCATCCTCCATGAAGCAATACTGCACATAACAACATTATAGATATTCGTTTTAGTTTTTTAATTTTTCTCATACTTCTCCCATTCGTCCACGACAATGGTACTCCCAAGTCCACCAGCCACTTCATAATTCCCGTCAAAATAAATATCCAACTCTGTATCTATCCTGTCTTTATATTTGCCACGATTTTCCATATACTCATCATTTAACACTATAAATTAATATCCAAGCATTTTCCTTCAATATTTTCAGTGAAAATATTTGCTTCCTCTGCTATTACTTTTTCAATTTAAAGAGCTGAACTTTTGACAATGGTACTTTAAATTCAATTTCTCCGCTTTGATATTCTCCTGTTAATATTGAATCATATAATCTTTTTATAAAAGAATACCATTGTGGTAAATTAGCATTATCAGTTTTGTCTTCTAAATAACTTAATCCATCAGCCCTATAAAAAATTAATAATGCTATACTTAAATCACATTTTTTATTATCTAAAACCGTTTGTGGAATATCAAAACCATTATCCCAATTATAATTATAAGCATAGACATATAAAATTTCTTGATCTTCCGTTTGAGAAATAATTCTTTTTACTTCATCGGTATCAGCATCGTACAATAATGCTTTTACATTTACAATTTTATTTTCGTCCATTTATTGAATCCTCTCTAAGCTACGTTGCCACAAATCTACAGTTGCACCTTGACTAGGATATAATGGCAATCCACGCAATCCACGCTGCTGTAAATATTTTAGATTTTGTTGCAAATCATACCATAGCACTTATATCATCTGCAGGAGTTCTTAAAAACAGTCCATTGGAAGCATCATCTAAATCCATTCCATTTCTTTGTAATACTGGATGGTTTGCCATTTCTACGGGAATAATATGCTGCGCCTGATGTCCTGTCCAATTAGTTCCTCTAGGCAATCCCATGGATTCCATCATTTTTTTCCCTAATTTTGTAGAATCTCCACCAGTAACGACACCTTCCATTCCTGGTATTAATCTTTCTCCTGTACCACTCTGGTCTCGAGCGCATCCCCCACATTCCTTAAATCCCATACATCCTCATATCCAACTTTCTGGGATACCAGCAATGCATCTGCCAGTTCGGCACCTGTCAATCCTTCTCTGCTTCCATTCTCCAGAAAATCCAAATATCTTTTTGCATCCTCCGGTGACATCATATCGGCAAATGATTCATATATTGTCCCGCTTTCCTTTAACAGCTTTTCTCCGGATGTCACTGCTTCGGCGGTCTCATCCGAATACTTGAACACTTTTACTCCGTGCAGCTATGCTCCTGCCTCATCTGCATGCTTTGCCAGCACACCGGCACCATCTGTACTTCTCGTCACCACACTGACTTTATCTGCACTTTTGAACAGTGTTCCTATTTCGTCCGAGTATTTTAATGCACCGATCACCGGTATTACCCCGATAAGATCAAGTGCAAGCATGGCGATCATATCCCATTTTATATCATCTGCTTTGGCAAGATTCCTTACATCCACAATGATATCACATGGCAGATCCAGATCTAAAAAGCCCATTCCAAACCAATCTAAACTGTGAATGGTTTGTTACTATTGCAGGAACAATCTTTACTTCTACCAGTACAAAGCATGAGTTATGGAATTATTAATACAACACATAACTTATTGGGATTGCTGAATGCCTTGTAACATGGGTGTTTGAAATCGTCAAGAGAAACGTCCTGAATTATTACATCTTTGAAATTTCTATTGTTGGTTCCCATTCAGTTACAATATCAATATTGTAATTCTGAGTAATCACTACATAATGTTTTAAATTTAAAGCCTCTCCATAACCATCAGAAATTTGATTTATTTGTTCTGAAAATTCACCATCTTGTACTTCATAAATTATATTCTGAAAATCATTATCCTTATATTTCCGTATTTCATTTTCAGAATAAAGGTTACTTTGCACAATTCCTTCATCTAGCATACGTACTGCTTGAACCATACCGAAATTAATCATTACGCATGTTTGACTACTTGACAGTTTTATAGTTAGTCCTTGTTTCTCACCATTTATTAGTTGCACTTGGTAAACTGCTTTTGGAATTATACCAACAAATACTTCTTTCCATTTTTCCATATCTTTTATCTCTCCTAATATCGAATTTTGTACACTTTCCTATTGGACACCCTTATTTCAAGAGTCGCTCCTCCTGTTGTACTACCTGGACGAGCAACAACTGTTGTTCCATCACTCAACTTACCGACTTTTCCTGGTCCATATTTTGTTTGAATTTCTTTCACGTTGATAGGATTGAGGGCATCAAAATCCCTAATTGTCTGTTCAAAATCACTTGTTGATTCAAAGTTCCTAGCAACGCCTTTTCCGTTAGTAGTTTCTGGCAAGCCGTCAATTATATCATCAATTGTCTTACTACTGGTCTCAATACTACTTTCCCCTCCCGGCAAAGCCTGCTGTGCCAAGCCCTGCACCGCTGCCGGATATTCGGTATACTGCCCCGGAAGGTATGGCTGCTTCAAGGCTGGCGCTGTCCCGTTTGGCACCACTGCCACCCCCGTTCCTCCCGGCACGGTTAAGCCAGTCTCATTCGGTAACGGCGTGATCTTTGGTCTCTGGTAAGTATATGGATTCATCAGTCCATAGAATGCGAACTGCGTACTTGCCATCTCGGTAAGCTCCCGGACGCTGTCATATAGCCAGTTTCCTGTCGGCGCTCCCATTTCCTTACCCGAGATACAGAACATTAGTACTTCCCTCATCTGGAACAGAAGGTTCTGGCTTGTGACTGTTCCTGCCACAAGCAGGAATGCACCTGCAAGCTGTGGCAGGGTCACAACCGTTCCTCCCACCGGGATCAGCCCCATGCCTCCGCTCACGGTCATCGTCATCACCTCTGCCCCATACATCCCCAGAGTTATGGCTATGCAGGATCCCCCCACTCTTGCAGACGCCCAAAATGCATTGCTGATATAATCCCCCAGGGAGGACTCTGTCCCGTTCTTTTTGTCGCTGGCTGCCGTTGCCGCAACTGCAGCAATTCCTGCCCCGGCTGTCAGCACTCCGGCTGTCATCCCAAGCTGCACGGCTGTAACTCCCAGAGCCGCTGCTGCCAGTCCTACCACCGCTGCAACTGCGACTCCCGCCACGACCTTCAGCCATTTCGGTACCTCCTTATACTCCTCATACTCCGGTGCATCATCAAAGGGCTTATAGTATTCATATTCCGTTCCTGCCAGGATTCCCTGGGATGACAGCGCTTTCCCGTCTGCCCCGTCCATGTCCAACTTCAGATACACTAACTCCCCCTCCCGCTGTTCCACGGAGGGAAACTCCTCCCACCCCGGATACAGAATAGCATTTCCGATCAGACATCCATGCCCAGTGCCGGATAGAGGACAAAAATATACAGCAAAACCTGAACATGGCCCGGAAGCTTGCAATCAACCTGATAAAAAGATATAAAGAACGGACGGCATCCAATCAGACCTTATCGAAAATCATGTTTAACTGATATAACTGACTGACCTATAAAAACGGACAGAACATCAGCGGTATTTCATGGTTTTTGAAAGTCTTATAAATACCTCTGATACAGTGTTTTTATTTAGTTAAAAAAAGAATCATTTTCCCCTTATACCCCCTGGTGAGTGCCATTGTAATATGGACGTTTTAGATCTTCAAGAAAAATATTACAAAATTATTACCAAATTAACCTATTTAACTTCTTCCAAACATTTTTTGTATACCTTTTCAATATATTCACATTCCATGCTGTCACACAAAGTTAAACTTTGCACCATATGTGTGAAAATATTGTCATCGACAATTTCAATGGGCTCAGGTAAATATTTTATGCCTTCGTTTTCGTATGCGGCTCTTGATACATATGCAACAGCATCTATAATACAGTCCCACGCACTTATTTTTTTTTCATCTTCCTCCATTTCTTGAAATAATGTAAATCCATTTTCTTCATTATCCAAAAAGTTATATAATACTTCTCCTACATTTTCTTCTGTATGTACCCATTTCCAACTAACTTCTATAGCTTCATTTATTAATCCCTTTACATTACTTTCTTGCAAATATGAAGATGCCTTTTCTGCCAATTTGATAGCAAAGATACATTTGTTTTTTTGCTCTAATTTCGTTATATCCATATTTGTCCCTCTATTCTACATATTGTCCATTTTGAATTACAAAATTACTTTTACCTGTAACTTTAACATCTGGTAATATCTCAGATGTTACTTCTATACGAAGATTAGGATGCATCCTGGATGTCTTCCGCTGATTGGATATCGTATTCTTATAAAAGCTGGTGAATGATGTTACGTTTTCCTTCTGTCATTTGCATTCTGTGTATAGGTTTCTTTTCTCTTGCCATAGTAAAAAGGCCTCCTTATGATAATTTATTTTATCATAGAAGACCCTTCATAACATCATTTACAGAAAAAGTTTCACATTCTCTTACATGGATTTTATTACAATTTCAGCATTGACTTCTTTTGCTTTCTCTAATGCATGAGAGAAAACAGTTAGGAAATCATTCCCATCACTTGTTACAAAATAATTTGATAAATCTGTAATATCTTCACTAATATCATTTCCCCATGGGGGTTGTTTTGACAAATCCTCTATGTCCCATACTACCTTCTCAGGACTGAATTTTTGTAACTCTTTTCTGATTATACTTAATTCCTCTAATGCCTTATCCGTATTATCGCATTCTAATTTCCCTTGATATAACTCGTTCATAATTACTGGGAAACGACTTCCCCAATTCCCATTTTCTAAATTATATGCTACTGTAGAAAAGAATGAATGTAAAAAATCACCATGTCCTATTTGATACCAATAAAATTTTACCTTAAATCCAACTGCCATGCTATCCTCCTAGTCCATCTTAAACAGTATTTCAACACCATTATTCGTTCTCCGCATAATGTCATCATACAAAGCACCTAAAGCTTCATCTGAAACATTTTGACCTCTAACATCAATCATAACTGATTGCTTTGTTCCATCGGGCAAATTTTCTATTCTTTGATAATACTGCTTTTCAATATTCCGCGCAAGATTACTTCTACCACTTGCACTTTCTACGTTGTAATTTTTTATATCTACGCAAAATCCATCCTTGTAATAATCCGGACGTACCCTTCCTTTTGTTCCATAAGGAACCTCTCCCTCATTAATTACAGTTGTTGCTTTCCGAATAGGTATGCAATGCTGTTTTTCCTTGCTAATGCAGTTAACCGACTAATAATCGCAAGCAAAAAAATCAGCGGTATTCATAACCGTTTAGGTCTAGGAATACCGCCGATACTGTATTTCTATTTAGTTGTAAAAGATATCTTTTTCCCCCTTATACCCCCTGGTGCGCACCATTGTAACATGGGTGTTTGAAATCGTCAAGTGGAACCATTACAAAATTATTACAGAACACTTTTCTGTTTTTTTATCCCAACATTTCAACAAACTCTGAGAATGTATCTGCTACCTTGTATGTTACAGGAGCAAAATCTTCTGATTCCTCATGGCTCCATACACAAATTGAAGGTTTCTCTTTACTTTTTCTATAATCTAAACATACATAATCTCCTGCGAATAACTCTGCTATTGGCAGAACCTCTACTCCAATTAAATCTTCATTATCCGTCAAACGCTCTCCTATTTGGGATTCTACAGCGCTTATATCATACCAACCATTTTGAGTTTCTTGAACATTCTTCAAAATACACAAAAATCTTGTAACTGCATAATTATGTTTATTACACTCAAATGATTTTTCATTTGGTATACCACCATTATAATTCACAACAAAATTTCTGTAATCCGCTGGCAAAACCAATCTCCATTTTCTCTCTTTTTCTGCTAATAATTCATCAGTTGGTATCGGTTGAATAATCGTATTATCTTGTATCGTCATTTTATATCCTCCTATTATCGAGGGGCATCTGCCCACATTCCAGCAGTTCGTCCTCCATTGTGCGTTGTTATATTATGTATTCCTGTTGGTACTAATTGCATTTTACCTGGTATTTCTGTATGATGCCATGTATATCCGTCTACAGTTCCACCAATTTGTTCATCCAGCCATTTAAACTGCTCTGCATCGCTCATTTTCCACATGTTTTCTGGCAAATATTGTGTTTCCTTTACTACTCCTGCAGATTCAAAATCGGCAAAGCCATATCTCATGCCTTCTACTTTGGTAACCTTTATGTCAGTAATTAATCCAGCATCTATAGCCTGTTGTTTAATAATACTTCTTTGCTTTTTGGTGAGATTCTCTCCTCCTGGTATTGTATCATCCCATGACCACGCTTGGTTGGAGTTAATTTTATCTGCATATACTTTTGCATAATCATCTAAAACATCATCAAATGATTTATTTCCTCCAATAAATTCGTCTATATTTTTTATTGATGTATCTAAGCCACCCTCAATACCACTCCCCCCCTCCCGGCAAAGCCTGCTGTGCCCATCCCTGCACCGCTGCCGGATATTCGGTATACTGCCCCGGAAGGTATGGCTGCTTCAAGGCTGGCGCTGTCCCGTTTGGCACCACTGCCACCCCCGTTCCTCCCGGCACGGTTAAGCCAGTCTCATTCGGTAACGGCGTGATCTTTGGTCTCTGGTAAGTGTACGGATTCGTATGTACCTAATGTAATTGTCTGTATCAAGTTACTCTCACAATCTCCCAGCACAACATACTTTAAGCCTCGCATCCACAAAATATATTCCATTTCTTCTTTTTACAATATCTGTACGCAGTCCATCCAGATTGCTGACCGCTACCTCTGTCTCCGGATTTTCCAGTGTAAACACAAATTCCGTAAAATTTTTCTTATACTGCTCTCCGACAACTTTACAGGCCGCCACCCAGCACCAGTTTGTTCTGTTCTGAATATACTTCATTGATTTTTCTCCATCGAAACAACCCGACTATAAGCCCCGCTCATTTTTTATTGCTCTGTATATCTCCGTTTCCTTCTCCCACGCAGTCCTATCCTGCTCTACGTCGTCCTTTAAATAACGATCTTCCACCCCAATCTCTCCATCCTCGTCACTGTCGTAGCATCGATAAATAGGTCCTTCCACCATTGTTCCATCTTTTTCAAATCTTGTAAAATAGTAAGTCTCATTATATGGTGCCCATCCCTTCCTATAATACAGAATGCCGGACATCGCTTCTACCGGCTCATCGTAAGTAGCAGTACCCTCATATAGAATCGTCAGTTTCCCCTTTTTTTCTTTTAAAATATAATAAAAGCCATTCCGGATATGCAGCTCCTTCACTCCATCTCCGTCAATATCAGATAAAAAAGTTTCAACATCACTTACATCTTCCCCGAACAAGTCTTCCAGAAAATAAGTTTTTCCATTCTCTTTCATAGCAGGCACTTCCCCATCCAAAAAACGTTGGTACTCTTCCTCTGTGATCTTCTCTGCCACTTTTCTATGTGCAAGAAACACTGCCATTATACCGCCCACAATAAGGAGCATTGCCATGCAGATTTTTTTAGCTCTCATCCCCATCATATACAATCATCTCCTTTATTTTATCGTTTGCCCTCTCTCTCAGATTACCATTCTCCTAATGTTTCCTACCTCGTCATATCCAGGCTTTTTATCGTCACCAGATTTTCCCCATCCCCATTGTTATAGCTCCATACAACCATATAATCTCCATACCATTCAAAATGAACATCCTTATGTTCTCCATCTTCCTCATACCAGAGCATGCTTTCTTGACCCAAATCATACATTTCCCTCTGCTCTCCAGTTTTCAACACGTTTTTGTATACAATATGATCTTTCAGCAGATAAACATTTCCCTCCCGGTATCCGACGATTCTTGTCCTATTATTTCGCGTATCGTATAGCATACGGCTCGTGTCCGTCTCAAGATCGATTTCGACCAGCAGTTCTCTCTCTAAATGCTTCTGTGACATCTCAGTCACCTTCGTCCTTCCTATCTCAACTGACAGATAAAGCTTCTCCCCTTCCTTCACAATGCGCTTTGGGAGAAAATTTACCTCCCTAATTCCAAGTTTAAACCATAATATGTTACCAAAATACTCTGGACAAATATCATGCCATTCGTCTTCGCCCGCTCTCCTATATTGAAAATAGTCATCCTGAAACTCAATACTCTCTCCATCTTTATAATACCAGTGTTTATCTACACGCACATCAATCGACAAAACATTACTTATGGCAACGCTATGATCATCCTGATCTGTCACCGCTATAATATCTCCATCATACGAATAGATGTTCCAGCCATGATAACCAGCAATATCCAATTCGTATCTTCCTGAATCTCCATCGTTTTCTGCCAACTGTTCTGCCAGATTGATCCTCTCCCCAAAATCCCCTTCCACCGGCATCAACCACACCTTGTCTTTCCCAAACGCAAGGAATAAATAATTTTCATGAATGTTCAGTCTCGCATCACTCGACATATCCCCCAAAAACTCACACTCATTCGTCGCCTTATTACATCGCCACAACTTATAGCTGCTGTCCATCCCCCCGTTTTTCTGCTCTGTTGTGAAAAATATATAGGTATCCCCCACCGTCCAGCTGCTTGGCATTTCACCATTCCCGTACTTTGTAAACATCTGATCTGTCACAGAGTAAACCCACAAATAACCACAGGAGGAAAACTGCTTACTGCCCGATGCATTATCGTTTAGTTTAATCGTATAGGTATACTCATCTTCTTTTTCTTTTCTGCCACAAGCTATCAGCCCGCCCAGAACACACAGTAACAGTATAATAACCAGAGTTCTCTTTTTTTCCCATACTCACCGCTCCTCCGCCTTTCCATTAATACCTATTACACTAATCGGCTTTGCATCTCCACCTGAGAAACACTGCCACTATACCGCCCACGGCATGATTAAATATACTCTTCTGCCAAATCGATATCTTTTGTCATGTCCAAATTAGGAAATTTATCATCCAACTTCCTTAAACATTCAATATATTCTTTACTTTGCAACTGTTCAGACACATCTTCAAAAACTTCACTAATAAAATAAATATCTTCTTCAGAACAATTTTCTAAATATGCAACTGTTTCATTAATATCTTTAGATAAAATATCTATCATTTTATTCCAACAGTTCTGAATACCATAATCATCTTCAATATTTTTACTCTTTCTTTCTGAAATTATATCATCCATTATATCCTTAATCATTATATGCCTCCTTATATTTTATGGTTGCGACGCAGCATCGGGAAATATTGTACTAATACGTCCATTTGTACGAATTACACCAACTCTGACACCATTATAGTTTCCAAATACTGTTACTCCATCAGCCGCATTTACATTTTCTAGTAAATTTCCTATATATGCACCTGCTTTAGCTATATCCGATTCACTCCAGCTTTCTGGAAACCATGATTGATTCGTACCAGTTCTCTTTGCTTTAACTTTATGGTCTGGTATATTTCCAATTCTAACACCATTATCATATACTTTTACAATATTGTATTCAAGTCCATTAGCTTCTAAAAACTCAATATTGGCTTGTCCATGTCCTCCGCCCTTCATTTTAGATACAGCACCTGTCTTGGGATTATATGTAAAATCCCCTACAGATGAATGAGTCATTGTTGTATTATCAATAGACTTTAAACCACTCTCTGTAATTTTTTTGATTTCACTGCCTGCCTTAAGGTCATTCCTTAAATTATTCAGCCAGTAGTTATGCTCCTTTGACAGCTTTGGGACTATGACAAGCTGTATTGGGATGGCATCCCCGATGGGGTAGTATATGCCGCTGTCTTCCTGTTCCACTGCCATCTTCCGGTGATTTGTACTCTATGATATTGTACTGCCGGAAGACCCTCCCGATATTCTTTTTGAGCTTTACATGTTTTTCATTTTTGACCAGCACATCGATCTGCATTGGCTTTTTTGAGATGAGATGCTTCCTGCATTGAATTTTTCATCAAAATGGAATCTCCTGCCGAACCCAATATAGACACTCATCCCATAACCGGAGTTCCATAACGTAAATTGCAGATTTTGCGGTGCAATTCACAGCGTAAATTGGGCATGTATAAGCGTCCTCTCACAAGTCATTCACAGCGTAAATGAAAGAAAAACGGTGCAGACAAATATGATTTCCTTCGTGAGCCATGGAGATAAGACTCTTCAGAGGCTTATCGGAATGCCCGGCGAACAGGAACATCATATTTCGTCTGTACCGTTTTTCTTTTCATAAACCTATAAAATCACGACTTGCGAGAGGACGCTTATATCTGCCCTTCATAACCTATAACCGCACCACAGAATCTGCGACACTACGCCAGTTAAACTCCGGTTTACATCTTCTTAATGCGCTCCAGCGCAGCCAGTGTATTCTCATAACTTCCAAATGCAGTCAGTCTGAAGTATCCTTCACCACTTGGTCCAAATCCGGAACCCGGAGTACCAACAACATTTGCATTCTCCAACAGGTAATCAAAAAACTCCCAGGAAGTCATCTCACCCGGTGTCTTTAACCAGATATATGGTGCATTCACACCGCCGAATACAGTATAACCGGCATCTTTTAATCCCTGTTTGATGGTCTTTGCATTATTCATATAATAAGCAACCTGCTCTTTTAACTGTGCTTTTCCGGCTTCTGAATAAACTGCCTCTCCTGCGCGCTGCTGGATATATGGCGCTCCGTTGAACTTCGTTCCATGACGTCTTGCCCACATTGCATTTAAGGAAACATCGCCGCATTTTAACTCTTTTGGAACAACCGTATATCCCAGACGTACTCCGGTAAATCCGGCGTTTTTCGAAAAGCTCTTCAGCTCGATTGCACATGTTTTGGCACCCTCACACTCATAAATCGTGTGCGCTACATTGTCCTCTGAAATATATGCTTCATATGCTGCATCGTAGATGATCACAGCTCCATTTTTGTTTGCATAATCTACCCACACCTGAAGCTCGTCTTTTGTGATGGTGGTGCCGGTCGGGTTGTTCGGCAGACAGAGATAAATAATGTCTGGTGTTTCCTTTGGAAGTTCCGGCACAAAATTATTTTCCATCGTGCAAGGCATATAAATGACATTGCTCCATGTCTCTGTCTTTGCATCATATTCGCCTGTTCTTCCTGCCATAACATTAGAGTCCACATAGACCGGATATACAGGATCGCACACTGCTATGCGGTTATCCACAGAAAAAATTTCCTGAATATTTCCGGAATCACTCTTTGCTCCGTCTGAAACAAAAATCTCATCCGTAGAGATATCACATCCTCTTGCCTGATAATCATTTTTCGCGATCGCACTTCTTAAGAATTCATATCCAAGATCCGGTGCGTATCCGTGAAAAGTAGCAGCATCTCCCATTTCATCTACTGCCTTATGCATTGCATCGATGATTGCCGGTGCGATTGGCTGTGTCACGTCACCAATTCCGAGACGGATAATATTTTTATCCGGGTTTGCCTGGCTGAATGCACTTACTTTCTTTGCAATCGTGCTGAACAGATAGCTTCCCGGAAGCTTCTGATAATTGTCATTTACTTTGAACATAATATCTTCCTCCATCATGATCGCTGCTGTTTTTCTTTTTGCAGCATAACAATTTTCCTTTAAACTTTGCTTTAGTATAGCATTGATGTATGACAGTTGCAAGTATTTTTGTTTACCAGGAATCAATTATTTTTTCTCAAAAATACCGTTTTTTCGGCTATACTTTAAATTTTTTCATAGAATTTTTCAGAAAACAAAACCCCCGGCCAAGATTTTATCTTATGTCAGGGGTATTCTGTTTCATTGGATAAAAAGTTTATGCGAGCAGCAAACTTAGAATCATCTGAGCTGTTTCTGTCAGACCGGTTCCATTATCCATGCTCCGCTTTTGAATATAGCGATGTGCTTCCTCTTCTGTCATATTATTTCGCTCCATCAAAAGCGCCTTTGCCTCAGCGATCATTTCCTGTTCATCTTTTGAGCGCTGCTTTGGTTTTTCCCTCTGCTTTTTCCGACGTCTCGTGATTGTGTAATCCATCATTTCAACAGTCTGCAGTAATTCGTGAACCTTCAGCGGTGTCGACAGACAGACAATATTTTCCAGATCACGCTCCCCGCAATTTGCGGGCGACGCAACTAACAGCATTTCAAATTGATCCGGCAGATACTCATGCAGTTCTGTGTACATCATATCCACAAATCGGTAGCCACAAATGACAATGCCCCCACCCAATTCATTGGCACTCTGCAATGCCTGGGAACCTGTAGAGCAGACTGCATCCACATGAAATCCGTTCTGTAGTAAAATTTTCTTCAGGTTTTGGGCTGTCTCCTGTTTGGGAAATGCAACAATAATATTGTTCAAAATCTAGTCCGGCTTCAGATTAAATTTTATAAAGATATTTTTCGATTTCCCATTCAGTTACCTGTGCACGATAATCAGCCCATTCTGCTTTCTTTGCTTCCAGATATTTTTCTGTGATATGCCCGCCTAAAACGCTCTTGATATAATCATCTTTTTCCAATTCTTCCACTGCCTGTTCGAGATCACCCGGCAGAGATTCGATTCCAAGCTTTGCTCTCTGTTGCAGCTGCATCTCAAATACATTTTCTGTCACTGCATCCGGTGGTGTGATCTGATTGCGGATTCCGTCGAGTCCGGCCTCCAGACACACTGCTAAAACCAGATACGGATTGGCTGCCGGATCAGGACAGCGAAGTTCCACTCTTGTCCCGGCTCCTCTGGTAACCGGAATACGGATCAGCGGACTACGGTTCGTCGCTGACCATGCAATGAGCGTCGGCGCTTCATATCCTTGAACAAGTCTCTTGTAGGAATTGACCAGCGGATTGGTGATCACTGTCATCCCCTTCATATGTTTCATGATTCCACCGATAAACCAGAATGCCTCTTTGCTGAGTCCCATCTCTCCCTCCGGGTCGGCAAAAATATTTTTACCATCCTTAGCCAATGACATATTGACATGCATGCCGGAGCCATTGATCCCATACTTTGGTTTTGGCATAAAACTTGCAAACATTCCATGCCTCTTTGCGATCGTCTTTACCGCAAGTTTAAATGTCATAATGTTATCTGCTGTTTTCAATGCCTCATCATAACGGAAATCGATTTCATGCTGTGCCGGTGACATTTCATGATGCGAAGCTTCAATCTCAAATCCCATGTCTTCCAGTGTAAGCACCATGTCTCGTCTGGCATTTTCCCCAAGGTCGACCGGTCCCAGATCAAAATACCCTGCACGCTCATTACTTTCTGTTGTCGGCTGCCCCTCATTATTCTGATCAAACAGGAAAAATTCGCACTCAGGTCCAACATCAAACTGGTATCCCATCTGTGCTGCATCTGCGACCGCCCTCTTTAAAACATATCTCGGATCACCGGAAAAAGGCTGTCTGTCTGCCGTATAAATATCACAGATAATTCTGGCTACCTTTCCCTGTTGTGGTCTCCATGGAAAAATGCAGAATGTATCAAGATCCGGATACAGATACATATCAGACTCCTCAATTCTCACAAATCCCTCAATGGAAGATCCATCAAACATACATTCGTTATTCAATGCCTTCTCTAACTGGCTTGAGGTGATCGCCACATTTTTTAATGTGCCAAACATATCCGTAAACTGCAGACGGATAAATTCTACATCCTCATCTTCTACCATCTGGATAATATCCTGCTTCGTGTACTTGCTCATAATCCAATCCTCCAACATTTATATTTCTTTACTTTTTCATTCCCGGCAGAATTCTTTTACCTTTTCATAGGCCATTGTCCCACCAAAAAGATCCAATGCGCTGCCAATTGTAACATTTAACATGTTTTTTCCCAGTTTTTTCAGTCTGGCAAGATCTTCAAAATCTCCAACGCCTCCGGCATAAGTCACTGGAATTTTCCCCCAGCTTCCTAACAAACGGACAAGTTCCTCTTCAATGCCACTTGCCTTACCCTCCACATCAACTGCGTGTACTAAAAATTCATCACAGTAACCGGCAAGCTGCTCTAACAGATCTTCTGTGATGCTCTGCTCTGTGAACCTCTGCCAGCGGTCTGTCACAATATAATACTTTCCATCTTTTTTCCTGCAGCTTAAATCTAAGACCAGATGCTCTTTTCCAACTGTATCCCGAAGCTTTTTTAATCGGTCCATCTGGATCTGTCCATCACAGAATACATAAGATGTGACAATGACATGGCTTGCTCCTGCTGCAAGAAATTCTTCTGCATTTTCAGCCGTGATGCCGCCGCCAACCTGCAGACCTCCCGGATACGCCTGTAACGCACTCACCGCCTGTTTCTTTGTCGCCTCGTAATATTCGCTGTCTCTTGCATTTAACAAAATAATATGGCCTCCGCAGAAGCCTTCTTTTTTATAAAGCTCTGCATAAAACGCCGCATCCTGTCCAGAAACAAAATTTTCGTCTGCCATATTCCCTTCATCTTTTAAGCTGCCACCGACAATCTGCTTTACCTTTCCGTTATGAATGTCAATGCATGGTCGAAATTCCATTTTCTCACTCCAATTTTTACCTTATTATAAGTGTGTGTTTTTCTTCTGACAAACACACCTTTTGCATAAAATAGAACAAAGTTTCCTAATTACAAAAAAAAGGCAGCGTGACCCCTTTGTAGCCCCGTTGCCTTTTTCATCATATCACACCGAAAATCATTTGTGAATACCTTTATCATGATTCTTCCTATTAGCCTTTGTTTTCTGTTTTATAAGTTTTACTAATTTGTTTATTTATTTTATAAATCTATACTTATATATTATTGACATTATGTATTTTTTTTGCTATGATACAGAACAATTACCTTAATATATAATTATTTTAAAATAACACATCAAGATGAAGAAAGAGAGGATCTAAAAAATGGGTACAATTATCGGTGATGGAATTACTTTTGATGACGTATTATTAGTTCCGCAGTATTCAGAAGTAACACCTAATATGATCGAATTAACAACACATCTTACAAAAAAAATCGTTTTAAATATTCCAATGATGAGTGCAGCAATGGATACTGTAACAGAGCACCGCATGGCGATCGCCATGGCTCGACAGGGCGGTATCGGTATCATCCACAAGAACATGTCCATTCAGGCACAGGCAGAGGAAGTTGACAAAGTAAAACGTTCAGAGAATGGTGTTATCACAGATCCATTTTTCCTTTCTCCGGAACACACTTTACAGGATGCTGAAGATCTCATGAGAAAGTTCCGTATCTCCGGCGTTCCGATCTGTGAAGGTGGCAAATTAGTTGGTATTATCACAAACCGTGACTTAAAATTCGAGACAGATTTCACAAAAAAAATCAGTGAGAGCATGACCTCTGAAGGTCTTATCACAGCTCCGGAAGGAATCACTTTAGACGAAGCAAAGAAAATTCTTGCAAAAGCCAGAAAAGAAAAACTTCCGATCGTAGACAAGGACTTCCATTTAAAAGGACTTATCACCATTAAGGATATTGAGAAACAGATCAAATACCCACTCTCAGCCAAAGATGATCTCGGCCGTCTTCTCTGTGGCGCCGGCGTTGGTATCACCGGAAATATGATGGAACGTGTCGATGCTTTGGTAAAAGCCCACGTTGATGTGATCGTGGTTGACTCTGCACATGGTCATTCCCGCAATATCTTAGAGGCAGTCAAGAAAATCAAAGCTGCCTACCCTGACTTACAGGTGATCGCAGGAAACGTTGCCACCGGTGCTGCTACCCGTGACCTGATCAAGGCCGGAGCTGACGCAGTCAAAGTTGGTATCGGACCTGGTTCTATCTGTACCACACGAGTTGTTGCCGGTATTGGTGTTCCTCAGATCACAGCTATCATGGACTGCTACGCTGCTGCAAAAGAGTACGGTATCCCGATTATCGCCGATGGCGGTATCAAATACTCCGGTGATATGACGAAAGCTCTTGCTGCCGGTGCTAACGTATGTATGATGGGAAGCCTCTTTGCAGGATGTGATGAAGCTCCTGGTACTTTTGAATTATATCAGGGAAGAAAATACAAAGTATACCGTGGTATGGGATCTCTCGCCGCTATGGAGAACGGCAGCAAAGACCGTTACTTCCAGGAGGGTGCTAAAAAATTAGTACCAGAGGGTGTCGAAGGACGTGTTGCTTACAAGGGAACACTTGAGGACACTGTTTTCCAGATGATCGGTGGTATCCGTTCCGGTATGGGCTACTGCGGCTGCCCAACGATCGAAGACCTGAAAGAAAAAGGTCAGTTTGTCAAGATCTCTGCTGCAGCATTACGTGAAAGTCATCCACATGACATTCACATTACAAAGGAAGCGCCAAACTACAGTATCGAAGAATAGTTTCCGCTTTTTAATCATAGTTTATTAGATGAGGTGAATATTTTTGGACTCGGGTTCCATATTTCAGATTATTATTTTGATCATTCTACTTTTACTTTCCGCATTTTTTTCTTCTGCGGAGACTGCACTTACGACCGTAAACCGGATCCGTATGCGCTCTCTCGCAGAAGACGGGAATTCCCGTGCGGCTTGCGTACTTAAAGTTACAGATGACTCCGGTAAAATGTTAAGTGCAATCTTAATTGGAAACAATATTGTCAATCTTTCTGCATCTTCCATTGCAACTTCTCTTGCTCTGGATTTGTGGGGAAGTGTTGGTGCCGGAATCGCAACCGGTATTCTGACACTGTTGATTTTGATTTTCGGGGAAATTTCTCCAAAAACAATTGCAGCCATTAATGCAGAAAAAATATCTCTTTCCTATTGCAACATCATTTACTGGCTGATGAAACTTCTCACTCCGGTCATTTTTATTTTAAATAAACTTTCCATTGCATTCTTATTCCTTCTGCGTGTTGATCCGAATGCAAAAGACAAAGCCATGACCGAAGAAGAACTGCGAACCATTGTTGATGTCGGAAAAGAAACCGGCGTTATTGAATCAGAGGAACATGAGATGATCAATAACGTATTCGATTTCGGTGATGCCCAGGCAAAAGAAGTCATGGTACCTCGAATTGATATGACATTTGCAAATATCGACTGCACTTACGATGAACTGATTGAAATATTCAAAGAAGACAAATTTACACGTCTTCCGGTTTACAAAGACACTACCGATAATGTCATCGGTATCATCAACATGAAAGATCTGCTGCTTTATAAAGACCGGGAACATTTCTCTATTCAGGACATTATGCGGGAACCATATTTTACATATGAGCATAAAAATACCGCAGAGCTTTTTATGGAAATGCGTAAATCTTCCATTTCCCTTGCCATCGTCCTTGATGAGTACGGTGCTACTGCCGGGCTTATCACTCTCGAAGATCTCTTAGAAGAGATCGTGGGTGAAATCCGTGATGAGTACGATACCGATGAGGAAGATCCGATCGTAAAATTAAGTGACCGGGAATATCTTGTCCTCGGTTCTACAAATCTGGAAGATTTGTGTGAAAAGCTTGATCTTGATTTTGAATCCGACGATTATGACACTATCGGCGGTTATCTGATCGGCTTATTAGATCATCTTCCGGAAAAAAATGAGATCATTATTACAGATGATGATGTACTGCTCCGTGTGGAACAGATGGATAAAAACCGTATTGAAAAAATATACATCAAAAAACCTGAACCAAAGGAAGAGGCTTAGTCCTCTTCCTTTTTTACAAGTTCTGCCCCACTAAGCGCATAACGTATCTCATCGAGATCAAACATTTTCGTCCATGGATACCGCTCGGTATCCGGCATTTCCAGAAAAGTGTAAAATCCATGATTTTTCAGATTCTGTGCCCATTCCTCATGTTCCGCTTCCGGGAACAGCATCAGATATGCCATATCAGTAAGCTTTGACCTTTGATTTGTGATGTTCTCCATCTGCATTTGAATCTTCCTGCTCTCCTCCACGGATAAACTTTTCCCCTTCTCATTTACCAGTTTTCGCAAAAGAACAAGTTCCTTTAAGTTTTCCTTTTCTGTCTCTCCTGTCAGATCCAGCACATAGGCAGTCTGCTCAAAAAATCGGTTCTGTACTTTCTCCTCATCTATTTTCAGGCTGCCATCCCAGTACTCCTCCTGCAGCTGATCAGTCAGCGCATCCTCTGCTGCCCGGTCAAAAATCCGGTTGTACTCCTCCATGGTATACTGTGCCTCCATCGTGTAGCGGAACCGCAGATCTGTATACAATATCATGCCACAGAAAAGTACCGAAAATAAGATACACCAGTTAGAAATCTTCATACCGTACTGTGCCTCCATATAAAACATTGACCGAAGAATCCCTGTTTCCCACGAAATCCATCCATCCCTTCTTCTTTATGATCGCCACTTTCAGATAATCCCCACGTTCAAATTCATACACACGATTTTTCTCCAGTTCGGCTAACATATCTTTTTCATCAAAGAAAATGCTCTCATAGGAATAATCTCCCTGCTCCAGTACAATGTCTTTCTGCTCCCGATACATATGCACCTCATAAATACCGGAAGCGGCAGATATTTCTTTATAAAACTGCTGATACATTTCCATCGTCAAAAAACCGGTATTGCAAATGCTGTCCACAAACTCTGTATTGACCATCAAAAGATACATCTGTTCTGCTGATTTTGCCCTCTCACTCATGTACAAAAGCGGCATCCCCATAAACACCGCTGCTGCAAATAAAATCGCAGTCACTCTTCCAAATATTTCATCCATCCAAACACATCACTCTCTTTTTCTGAAATTCTCTGTACCGTAATCGTTCTCTGCTCCATCATCCGCTCTTCCACCGTCTGTTCCAACGCTTCACTGCTGTCCACCGCCTGCAAGGCTGACTCCATTGCGATCAGAAACATCACAAGCACAGCTCCCATCAACAACCCCTGCAATCCTTCTTCCATTGCTGACCTCCTGTCTTTTTGTACTCTCCGGATACACTGCGTACTATACCTGTGCGAACACGATCCCGATGATCGTGCCATTCACATCCTTTACGATACTGCCCTGAAAGCGTGCAGTCGGATTGATATACTTGTCACTTGCCACATCCTGCGCATTTTTGTAGCTGTTATCTAACGCTTTTCCCAGTTCTCCCTTATCTATATCAAAATTATAATTGTAGTACGTTTTGTTTTTATTCGTCTGTACAAGAATTCCCATTGTCTCATCACTGAATTTCCGAATGACATTCAGCACTTCGCTTCCTGACACTTCCGTGCCGTCATACATTGTTTTGGACGCGTCCGTAAACTCCGCCTGCAGCTGATTGATCTGCCCTGTTCCCTCGGAGGCAGTATCTCTCGCCTCCCTTGCAATATAAAATCCGAGACTGATAATAATGCAGGTAATGATAATTCCTGCTGCAAGCATTAATCCTTTTAAACTATTTTCCATGATCGATACCTTCCTTTTTCATTTTAATTTCATTTATTTTCGTATAACACTTTTCCCTAAAAAAATCCTGTCATGCTCTGGCTGTATGCCTGAAGTTCGCTTAATCCCTCCGCCACAAACGGCACGACCAGCTTTAATATAATGAGTAAAAACATCGGCAGATACGCTGCCATTTTTGCCAGTGCAATGCATTCTCCCTGATAATTCCTCCGCTCTTCCATATTCTTCTTCAAAAAATATTCGCGCTCGTCTTCAAGGTTTAAAAACGCTTCCTCCACAGGCAGTTCCTCGCAAAACTCCAGTGCATCACAGATTCTCTGTACCGGTTCATCCGGGATCTCCTGTTTTAATTTTTGAAGTGATCTGATCCGGTCATAAGAAAAATGATCCACTGCCTCTGCCATCTGGCTTTGAAAGAGAACTGCAAAATTCTCCATCTGGGACAAAATTTCTTCCACCGTTGTCTTCTCATAATGAACGAGCAAAAGCACTACCGTCTGCAGTCTTAGACATTCACTCATCCTTTTTTCTCTTGATTTCCACTGATCTGCCACCAGAAAAAGTTCCGGGATCTGAAACGCCAGAATTGATACCACAACAATAAATAAAATGTGATACCAGGCAATCCGAATTCCCTGATATGCCCTCACCTGTAGAAAAAGTGCCTTCACAAATTCTTCCGTCCCCTGCACAGTTTCTGTTAAAGAAAGCTCCTGCTTTAACTCCTCCCAGACTGCTAACTGTTCCAGATGCTCTTTAAATGCCTCCTGGTCCATTTTAAACGTTTCAGGCACCACTTGTGCGACCAGCTCCTGATATTGTCTCTTTGCCTGCTCCTGCGCTCTCTCCGGCAGCATCATAAGCTGGTAAGCTGGAATCTTTACCTGTGCCAGGATCTGGGAACGCTCTACATTCTGATACACCGCAAGAAACAATACACTTCCAAGAAATGCAGCTGCAAAAAAACAGACCTTTTTCATCAGAAAAGCCCGGACATTTCCAAATCCCTGCAACTGTTTGATCTGCTCATTTTTTTGCAGACATTTTGTATAATGCCGCCTGACATAAACATCAAGTAAATATGCCATCCACGGAAACTGTAACAGCCACTTTTCCAACCGGTACCGGTCTTTTTGTCCCTCATCCGGCAGAAATAGCCATAGGATGAATCCGTAAATCCCAATTGTTGCCGCAAACAAAAGCACTGTTGTCAACATTCCATAGCTGCCATAATAATAAGCCGACAGCCCATCTGAAACCCGGATTGCCCAGAGCCTCACCAGTGGTAGAAAGCAGACCGGAAGGACTGATAGAACATCAAGCCCTGTAAACCCATGCATTTTCGACTTGCAGAGCAGGAGATTTTCGCGGATTTCCTCTTTCAGATACTTCAGATTTCTCTGAAATACGGAATATCCATCTGCCAGTATATCGCCATCCTCCCGGATGATCGCGCACATTGCACCATAGATACGTGCATAGGAATGTTCTGCTGGAAGTGCGATCTTATGTGTCTCCTCCACTTCTGCCACTGCCTCATCAATATTTTTCTGTTTTCCGTAAGCGACCGATAACTCCGACAGATAATGTTCGAATTCCTCCTCCTGTGAGACCGTCTTTTTCCAAAGCCGTTTTTTGCGGTCATACCGGATAAATACAAGCAGAAGAATGACATACAAAATGCCCTCAAATATCCACATTGAAAAATGCCTCCTTCTCTTCCTTTGTCATCCATTTCACCATTTCTGCCCGCGTTGTCTCACTGATGGTATGCAGCTTCACATACCGTTCTCCATCAAACCGCACAAGTTCCACAATCCGGTACCCCTCCGGGCTTTCCGTGTCAGGCACGATCTCGCTGATTCTCTCGATATAGCGCTGTCCCTCTCTGTTCATGTGAAGATGCACATCAAAACGTACCACTTCCGTCACCTGTTCTAATGCAATTCTCTCCGACTGAAAACTGCCCTCCTTCAAAAGACTGTTCCGAAGCGATAATAAAAGACTTCTTGTACTCTTCGCATGGTGGGTAAAAATCGTAAACAGAGAACCTGTCTGTCCGCTCTCGATCATCCACGATGCCACTTTCGCACTGACGACCTCACCTATAATGCTCACGGCTCCGTCTGTTTTTTTCTGTACTTCCAGAGCCTCCTGTCCGCCGATTCCACCGTGTTCGAGCATTCCTGCGGTCTCCCGGAATGTCACAATATTTCTATTCTGATAACGTTCCCGCAAATGAAGTTCAAACGCCAGCTCTAATACACGGATGGTATATTCCTCCGGGATCTCTCCGACCATCGCAGTGAGCAATGTTGTCTTACCACAGCCCTGCATTCCGGTGACCGCCGTCACCTGACAGCCCTTCATGAGCCATTTTAAAAGTTCGACCGGGATTTCTGCATGTCCGCCTGTCACAAGCTGCTGTAACGAGACTTCCGGGATATTGTCGAGTTTACGGATAAAAAACATCCAGTTCTCCGCAAAATCCGGTCTGGCAACTACAACTCTGGCATGATCTGCCATCTCATGAACGAGATATCCTTTCTTTCGTGAAATTTCTCCCGGCTGATGATATCTGCAAAGATTTCTGGAAATCCGCTCCATCTCTTCCTCCCGCTCAAAATCCAGAAACGGCAGCCAGACACTTCTTCCATGATAAAAAATCCATGCACTGTGATACGTCCCCTCTTTTCCGGACACACCGCCGGAAACACCGTCGATCTTCATGTCGCGCAGCTCATCGATTGCACCAAGCCCTTTATAGTAAGCATAAATCTTCCTGCTCAAAAGCTCGATCTGCTCAATGAACTTCAATTTTCTTCCGCAGACTCCATAAACATGCTCAATCTGCTCCTCCGTGATCACATTTTCCGTTCCTGACAATAAGCCGTGTTCCTCGATCAGTTTTTCCATTGCTCCGCTGCCATACTGTTCTTTATACAGAAACAGCAGAATATCAAATCTGACCGCCGCCTGCCTGCTGCCTCTTTCCGAAAAGAAAAATGTATGTTTTATCATCTCTTCATCCATCTTCATTCCGTTTAGCAGAAATTCCTGAATAAAAGAAATCAAATACTCTTTTACCTGTAAATTTCCGTTTCCGGCTTCTTTTAAATATCTGCGGAGTTCCTCCTTCTGCCTTAAAAGCCGAAATGTCTGTCTTTCGTCCAGTTTTAATTCATACAGATTTCTGCGCAGAATGCGGTTCACATGTTCACTCACCCGCTCCACAAGTTCCTGTCTTGTAATTTCCTGCTGTTTTCCTTCAAACAGTTTTAGACTGCCTGTCTCTTCCACTGACAACCTGCCCGCCTCCCCTCTTTTCAGACCGCTCCAAAATCATCTGTACGGTATGCTCTAACTCTGTGAAAAAATTTTCCCTCATATCTGTCGGAAGTAACAGTCTCCTGCCACGGATATACCTGTCTAATTTCCCCTCCCGGCATGCCATCTCAAACTCAGGATTATAGGGAACTACACCAAGCTTCTCCGGTGCAATCCGATAGATTCTGTGGATATTTTTCTTATTATAGACAGCATCTTTCTGATAACTTCCGATCAGATACACCACCTTCTCCGAAACATCTGCATGCCCTGAAAAAAAATGATCTAACCCCTGGGATGTCTGACTGAAATTGACAACAATAAGATCTGCCTGTTTCATCTGCTCTTTCGTCCAGTCATCCCTTTCACTTCCACAGTCAATAAAAGAAAAATCCATGCTTTCATCCAGCAGACGGATCACCTGGTTTAAAACATTTCTTGTCTCCTTCGGATAAAAATCACAGAGCATACGCTTCCCCTGCGGAAGGCAGAAAAGTTTTCCATCCACAACCGGCTGTAAAGCCTCCTCCAAATGATGTTCCGTAAGACTGCCGTATTTCCCTGCCATCAACAGATAATCCAATCCTTCTAATACATAATACGAACATTCTTCATTCACAGTCGCAGAGTCCGGTCTGGCAAAATTTCCGACAAGATCATGCACATTCTTTTCCGCTGACAGCATTGCTATGCGGCAGTTATGCTTCGCAGCGATCATACTTGCTGTTGCGATCATATTCGATGTTGTTCCACACGCCGCCTCTTCACTCCAGAATACGATTTTCAAAAGCATTCCCCCCTTTTTGCACGGCGGACGCCCATCAAAACCTCTTTATAATCCTGCTCTGAAATATTCCTGCACAAGTGGAATAATACCTTTTCAAACTCCTTTGATAAATTTGCAAAATTCCGATATCCCTCAAACTGCATCATCAGCCTGCTGCACTCATCCGCCTCGGAAAAAGGTAAAAACAACTGTTCTAATACAAAACAGTTTTCATCTACAAAAAGTTTTCTAATTCCTCCTGCGCTCATATAACTTTTGCAAAAATCCCGGAATAAAACACTGACCGGATGCTCGATATGTAAAATAAATTCCCGGTACTTTTCAATCTCGCACTTCTCACAATTTAACGCACAGATCAATTCATCACAATCCGTGACACTTTTCTCGTCCGGCCAGCTGCCTAAATTTACAATGACATAGTCATAACCTTCTGTTTTCCACAGACTGCGCTCACAAAGTGTTGTGTAATCCACATTTTTATAAGTGATCATATTCATTTTTTCATTTGGTCTTGGGATGCAAAATCGCATTTTCTGCTCAAATGAATTGTCAATGACGAGAACACTGTTCTTCATATTCTCTAAGATGCTGGCCAGATAGATACATAAATCCGTCTGTTCACAGCCAAAAATGCCAATTATCTTCTGCTTGCTCAAAATTCCTGCCTCCTAAAAATCTGCAGGGATATTCCTCGATAACTAACACTTATTTGATAAAAAAGATGTGATTATCATACTTTCTTTTTTTCAAAAAGTAAACTATCTTTTGGAAATTTATAAATATTTTAGAATTTGCATGATTTTCTTTTCTTTCTCCATAGAATCTTATATAATGGTATCAGATAATCGCAAAACAAGGAGGTCAAAATCCTCTCCTCGTTCAATGGAACTCGGATTTTGCTTCGCAAAACAAGGAGGTTTTATGAAAGACTTTATTATAACAACAGACACCACGACGGATCTTCCTGCAAGTTATGTCAACGAACATCATCTCGGCATGATGTCTCTTCCATATACGATTGAAAACCAGACTTACACCTGGGAACATTCCCTTCCAGAAAAAGAATTCTATGCCATGATGCGCAATGGTTCTCTTCCAACGACCTCACAGGCAAATCCTGAGGAAGCAGAAAATCTTTTTGAAAATATTATCAAAACACAGGATGTCGACATCCTGCACATTGCATTTTCTTCCGGTCTGAGTGGTACTTATAACAGCTGCCGTCTGGCTGCTATGAACCTTGCCGAAAAGTATCCCGACAACAAAATCATCGTGATCGACTCTCTCTGCGCCAGCATGGGAGAGGGACTTTTTGTACACAAGGCAGTCATGATGAAAGAAGAAGGAAAAAGTATTGACGCGATTGCTGCATGGTTAGAAGAAAATAAACTGCATGTCGTACATAACTTTACCGTAGATGATCTTTTCCATCTCTATCGCGGCGGACGTGTATCCAAAACCGCTGCCGTAGTCGGAAGCATGATCAACCTAAAACCGATCCTCCATGTGGATAACGAAGGTCACCTCATCCCGCTTTCCAAGGTCCGCGGCCGGAAAAAATCACTGATTGCCCTCGTTGACAGTATGGAAAAACAGATCGGTGCATGGCGTGACAAAAACGACATCGTGTTCATTTCGCACGGAGATTCCTTAGAGGATGCCCAGTTTGTCGCAGAACTTATTAAAAAGAGACTTGGCATTGAAAACTTTTTGATCAATCATATCGGACCAACCATCGGTGCACATTCCGGTCCTGGTACCATTGCATTGTTCTACATGGGTGATTACCGCTAAAACACTATATCAATTCTGTCTAAAATAAAACAAAAAGGCATATCAATATCCATGCTGTTTTTCGGAACCTGATATTGATATGCCCTTTTAAATTCTATTGTTTTTCTTTCCAGAATTTTTCCAAATAAGAATCTACACTGTCAACCGTACACACCAGACGTTTCTCCCACTCTTTTGGGAAAAGATTCCGGTAATCGCTCTGTAAAAAACGCTCATCCAAAAGTTCGATCACACCCACGTCATCTATCGTCCGTATCACGCGCCCTGCAGCCTGCAATACCTTATTCATACCCGGATAACGGTAGGCATAATCGAAGCCTTCGCCCATTCTTTTTTCATAATAATCCATCAGTATTTCCCGCTCGTTACTGATCTGTGGAAGTCCTGTTCCGACAATGATGGCACCGATCAGCTGCTCCTTTTTCAGATCGATCCCCTCACCAAAAATTCCACCCATCACACAAAATGCGATCAATGTTTTTTCCCGCTCTGCCAAAAATTCAGCCAGAAATTCCTCTCTTTTTTCCTCATTCATTCCCGGCTCCTGAATGATAGCCTCCACGGTACCTCCATCCAGCTCCTGAAATACCTCATAGACCTGCTGCATCATTTTATAAGATGGAAAGAAAACCATATAATTTCCTTTCTTTGCAAGCCCGGTCTTTTGGATATATTGTGCGATCCGTTCAAACTCACTTTGGTTTCTCCTTGTATACCGGCTGCTGACGTCGCTTCCCATAAGTAACAGACTCTGCTCCTCCGAAAAGGCTGTCTCCGCATAGACCGCATAGTTATCTTTCTTCGTGGATAACAGATTTTTATAATATTGGATCGGCAAAAAGGTAGCAGAAAAAAAGATGGCTGAATTTCCTCTGTCGATGCATTCCTGCAGATTCAGCGAAGGATCAACGCAATAAAGTTTCATCTTAAAGCGCTCATCTTCCATATGCTCTGTGTAAATCACATAATGCTCATCCACACGCTCATAAATATTAATAAAATTGCGCAAACCAAAATAAAACTCACTGACTTCTTTCCGCTCCGGGAACTCTGTGCTGCGCTGTAAAAACTCATCCAGTTCTGACGCAAGCTTCATTAGGTAAAACATCAGATTTCCAATGTTGTCATAAACCTTATACTTTTCGCACTCTCTTTTATATTCCAGCAAAATACGGTTACAGTGGTTAAATTGCTGCTCAAGTCCCGGTCGGTAACGCTTTACAATCTTCTTTACCGCCAGAAAATCTTCCTTATAAATCTCCGCACTGTACATCTCTCTGCTGCGCTCCACCAGATTATGAGCCTCATCCACAAGGAAAATATAATCTCCCCGGATTCCCTCTGCAAAAAAACGTTTCAGGTACACATTCGGGTCAAACACATAATTATAATCACAGATAATATCATCCACCCAGGATGCCACGTCCAGACTCATTTCAAACGGACAGACCTGATACTTTTCTGCCTGCTCTAACAACACTTCCCTGGAAAAGACATCTTCCTGCAAAAGCAACTGAAAAACAGCATCGTTTACCCTGTCATAATGTCCTTTTGCATATGGACAGTGTACCGGATTACACTCCATCTCATCACACATACAAAGTTTTTCTTTTGCCGTGATCTGGATAATCTTTGCTTGATATCCGCCCTTGCGCAATAATTCAAACGCTTCCCGTGCCACCGTTCCTGTAATCGTCTTTGCCGTCAGATAAAAGATGCGGTCTCCAAGATTTTCTCCCACCGCTTTCACCGCCGGAAAAACAGTGGAAATCGTCTTTCCAACTCCGGTCGGCGCCTGGATAAACAGATTCTTCTTCCGTTTTATCGTGCGGTACACTCCGGCAGCGAGCTCCTTCTGCCCTTTCCGGTAAGGAAATGGAAACTGCAGTTTCTGTATGGATTCCTGCCGCAGGATCCGCCATGCATACTGAAAATCTGACCATTTCTTATAAGCCCTGATCAGCTCATCAAACCATTCTTCTAAAGCTGAAAATGCAAAATCTTCGTGAAAATATTTGATCTCCTCCGTATCAAGATTTACATAGGTCATCTGAATGCCGATATGTTCTATTCCATGCTGCAATGCAAAAATATACGCATAACACATTGCCTGTGCCTTATGGACCCTGACCGGTTCTGCTAACTGCTCTAGCTTCAGATATACCCCCTTGATCTCATCAATGACAACCTTCATATCCTCCTCAATTGTCATGGAATTGAAATTACTGGAATAATCAATCTCGCGTTCTGATTCCGAAGTGATCTGGATTCCATCCGCTCTTCCCTCTAATACAAGATCATAATTTTCTTCCCCGATCACTAATTTCAGCGGCACTTCTGCATGATAATCGCTGCCCATCCGCTTCTGGATCCTGCGGTGCATTCTGCTTCCTGCTAACATTGCTTCCGGTGAAACAGACTGACCATGCCGGTTGTCAATATCTCCCTCCCGGAAAATAAATTCCACAAGATTACGCACTGAGATCTTGATCTGGCTTCTTTTTTCTTCTATTTGATTTTCTGTCTCTTTCCCTTTTTTCTCTTTGCTCATACTGTCCATTATAACTGATTTTCTGATAGAAAAAAAGAAAAAGACCATGCAGACAAAGATTTCAAATATACCTTTGTCCACATAGTCCTTTTCTTATTCCGGAACACATCACTTATGAATGAAAATTAATAACAACGGAAGTTGCGAAGCAACTTCTAATGGATCTGCGAAGCAGATACTATTCACATAAGCCTTATTTATGCAATCGCATATTTGTTCATTACATGTTCAAAACGTTCATCCTGTTCACCATATTTTACAATAAGATCTTTGCAGATTCCCAGATACAGCATGCCAAGTAACGACTTTGCATCAATTACTGCTCTATTATAACAGACATCAATATCAAAATCACATTTTCCGGCAGCTCTTACGAAATCTTTAACCTCTTCTGTGTCAGTCAATCTGATTTTTCTTTCAATCATTTTAAACATCCTTTCTTATCAAAAACAATTACTTCCTATTTCAGGGAAGCATTATGACATCATTTTCTTCATTTGTCAATTTTCCGTCATTGTTTCAAATTCCGTCATTTTCCGTTATTTTTCATCATTTTTTTCGTAAAATTCCGGAGATAAGGAACTAATTTTTCCGGTTTCACGTCTCTTAAAAAACTACACTATCTATTTTTACTACTATTATTTTCCATTACCAATTTTTTTATTCAATTTGCACATATTTTAAAGAAACTAATTTTGTTCATTTAGTTTCCTGATGTATAAAATCACATACAATTTTGCCTTAAATATCCATTCATGTTATATTTATGATAGGAAGGTCAAGAGGTATTTTGCCCCTCATTTATGATGAATCAGATTACTACTTATAATTTGTCTATCGTTTTTTATATTTTGGAGATCATATGTTCATTTTAAAAGGAATTAAAAATTTTTTATCCGATCTGTACCACAATCGCATTGCAATCCTTTGTATTATTATATACATGAGCGTTACTCAATATCTCTTTCACTCTGTCTGTCCAATTGCTATTCTATTTGGCTTTCCATGTCCTGCCTGTGGTCTCACGCGGGCTGGGATCAGTTTTCTCACAGCCCATTTTTCAACTGCTTTTCAGATGAACCCCTGCATCTTTCTTCTGATCCCATACTTTCTTTATCTTTGGATTTATAAATATATATTTGAAAAAAAGCCGCCTTATCTGACGTTCATCACTTGTCTGCTCGGTATCGTTGTCTTTGGCATTTATATTTTACGCCTGTTCACACATACGCTCCCTGAACTTCCAACAAACGGCATAATAATAAATCCCTGACAATCTGACGTTCTGCCAGACTATCAGGGATTTATTATTTTTCTAACCCTTATGCAAGGCTATTCAATTCATTCTGCATTAATGCTTCTGCAACAATTCCTAATCCAACAAAGCATAAAATTAAATATATAACTCCGCTATTGCTTGATGGGATGCCTCTGTCAGTTTTTGCCTTGTCGATCTTCTCTCCCTGCTTGTAAGCCCAGTATAAACCGTAAATGTTACAGGTAATCAGGCTTAAAACAAAAGCAACTCCTCCGGATGTGGCATTCTCCGCATTGGATACTGTATTGGTATCATTAGAAAGAACGATAAACCAATAAATACCGTAAATACCACATGTAACGATGGATAAAATAATACATACTGCAATGTTTCTCTGTTGAATCATAACTCTAAACTCTCCTTTGTTTTATTATTCTATTTTATTGTAGATATTTTGTATCATAATGTCAATTCATATGAGAGATTTTTATTAAAAAATCTAAATTATATAAATAATTTCTAAATAGTTTTCACGGATTACACAAAAAAATATGATACATAAAAAATGAAGCCTTGAAAAATCAAGGCTTCATCAGCAGGGGATGAGAGAATCGAACTCCCACCAAAAGTTTTGGAGACTCCTATCATACCATTTGACCAATCCCCTATATATTATAGTTTTATTTCAAACCATTAATATCATAACTTATCTTATCCATTTTTGCAAGTGTACATTCAAAACTTCATACAGATTCCGAGTCTTTTGGTCAAGCCCTCGATCGATTAGTAACAGTCAGCTCCATGTGTTGCCACACTT